>Ga0123519_10000757_pt1 | contig 56850 bp, 51 predicted proteins | sample YelNatPaOPRAMG02_FD_87396 | JGI IMG/M metagenome (GOLD analysis project Ga0123519, IMG submission 87396) | Hot spring microbial communities from Yellowstone National Park - Yellowstone National Park OP-RAMG-02 (version 2) | ecosystem: Environmental > Aquatic > Thermal springs > Hot (42-90C) ...
GACGCTCGTTTACAAGCGCGTCGATGAACTCGTGTGTCAGAAACACGTGCGAACCTTCATGACCGCTGGGCACTCGCAGAGGCTCGGGAAGCATATCCGTTTTCCACCATTCCGGGATATCGTATTTTTCGAACTCAGCTGCGGCTCGCTCGAAGCCGCCGCTGTCCTTTTCCATCTGTCCGCTGACCCTCCGAATGATCGCCGGCAGGCCGTTCGGATGCGGTTCAAAGAAGCTCATCTTGCTTCCATACCACTGAGCTCGCTCGCAGCCGCCAAAAGCCCCTCGCCAATTCACCGACACTCTAAACGGATGTCCTCTGTCGGTCTTGAAGAATGCGGTCTCGCACCAGAACGGGTTATTGTAGCGGTTTGGGAAGTTGATCGGATCGCCGTCGCCCCATCCTAGGCAGGTGACCTCAACGAGCCGCTCTCCGGTCAAGCCCACGAGAAACGAGGTACAATGGGTTGGATAAAGCATCGGCGGAAGTCCGTGCCGCCAAGTGGGCTTGCCGTTCTCGTCGTACCACAGCACGTGTTCCATGCCCGCGTGCAGATACTCGGCTTCGGCATAATATATCTCGCCGAACTTTCCCTCGGCATACCACTTGCGAGCCGAGATCATCGCCTGGTGATAGTAGCTCGTTTCGGCCATCATGTAGGTGAGGCCGGTCTGCTCCACGGTCTCGACCAGCTCGTGGCACTCCTCCAGCGTCATCGCCGCCGGCACCGCGCAGATCACGTGCTTTCCGGCTTTCAAGCACGCTACCGAGTGCCGCACGTGGTCCGGCGCTCCCGTGAAGACCGCGACCGCGTCCACGTTCTTGTCCTTGATGAGCTCCTCAAGCGAGTCATATACGTTGTCGCACTTGAATCGATTGCGCAGCGCCTCGCGCCTGTCGGGTCTCAAATCGGCCACGGCAGTCACTACGCAGTTTGGATGCTCAGACCAATAAAAGGCAGTTCCAAACCCACCGCCAACTACGCCCATTCTGATCTTCTTATCCGACGACATTGCCCGTACCTCCTTAGGTGCTACAATTGTATCTGCGATCGCCAATCCAAGAAGTGCTGCTCCACTTTTCTGCAGCAGTTCTCTTCTCGTTATTTGCCTACTAGAATCGCTGGTCAGTCTCGAATCCGCATCATTGACTTTATATTGTTTCCGATCATCATCCATTTCAACCCCACTCTAATAACTCTATTGCGTTGTCAAGCATTATTCTGCGGATAACCGCTCGCGCGTCGCCGAGACGCCTTGCAGCCTCAATTAGCGCGCGAAGTTCCTCGTATAGGTAGTACGTATAATTTGCTTCTATCTCCGGTGGTTTCCTGTTTGTGTTCCACGAATAATCACCATCAGTGTAATTAATATAAGTGTCGCCCACATGCTCGCGGTAGCCGTGTATCAGAGTTATAGGAAGGTCGCTTCCATAGAGCACTCTATCTGCACCCACGCTCTGAACTGCATACTCAATCACGTCGGCATTCATTACCGCGGATATGTCGTACCAAACGTTAGGAAGACCCACCAACGAGGGCAAGCCGCGCTGTGCGGTAGGCAAACAAAACGAACGTCCAACGTGAGCAATCACAATCTTGATCGACTTATACGCGCTAGAAATCTCTTTTATCGCTTGAATATTGTTTGGATCTGCTAAACGCCCTTTGCCGGGCAAATGAAGCATTAGGATCCCTCCCAATCGGTCTAACACTTCCAGATGACTTCTCGGTGCAAAGTCGAAAACTGTGGGCTCCGCATTTTCAGACGGTGCAAGGTCAGGGTAAGGCTTTATTCCAATGAATCCGTCTTTAAGTGCTGTTTCAATGACGGAAGATTGCCACTCTGGTTTCGTGACGAGCAACCCCCTTGCGCTACCCTTGAAATTCTGAAGGCCACTTCTTATGTATGCATTATTCGCCTCTAGGTCAACCTCACGCAAAGGAACGCCAAAAACGACCACATCAACCTGTTGTTCTGGGAAGAGAATTTCGAGGCTTTTCCACAAGTCCTCCCAAGACTGATCAAGCCCCACCTCGTAAGCCCAATTCGCCTTCTTCCGCTCCTCAGAAATGTACCCAATGTGCTGGGCAAGGGCTACATGCACGTGGATATCAATGATACGCGCAGGCAACCACGACCGAAGCTCTTCCAGATAGACTCGACGATCAACAGGACGAACTTCCACTTCACGCTCCTAGTCATAAACGAGCATTAAGGAACCGAGATATACTGTGCCAGATTTTTTGCGCCCGCCAACATTGTCAAGAAGGAACAAAGTGTTCCAAGCAATCGGATAACGAACTATTCCATCATTGGGTCCACCCCAATGACCTGCCATTTTACCTGTAATTGGTGCGCTCAAACACAACCAATCCGCGAAATCAATCGATCCGTAACTTGGCTGAAAGGTCTGATTCGCGGCGTCCACAAACCTGAGTCTGGCACACGTGCCGTTGCCATCGCCTTTTACCCATATCTTCGCTTCTATTGGTTTGCCCTCTATTGGCATCTGGGATCTAGGCGATATGCGTACAAAGCGCCAACCTTTGCCAAAATCGTAGTCCAACCTGGCACAAACACTATCCGCCCCATTAGAATAACTAGCGTAACTCAGTGAGGCTTTAGCTTCCACAGATGGATCTCCGTCCAGTTCGCAAGCGTACTTATCAACCTCTTGACCAGGCGGCCCGACGACAAACGTTTCTACGACAGCATGACGCTTTTTCGACGTGTAGATCACTGGAAAACCTGTTTCATCCCGGACACAGAGCGCGAAACCGAACACTCCTTTGGGGAAATCCTTGAACGGTATACGCACTTCCTGCTCGGCGCCAGGCTTAAGAGAAAATCCAACTTTCGTCGAGGCAAAATCTACGCTTTCCATCTGATCCAGCTCAAGATAAGCCCGAGATATACGAGCGGATAGCGGAACCGTTACACGGATAATAAGAGATTTCCCAACAGGAGGCAAAACCTCCGCACGAACGCATCGGCTGGTATCCACACTCACCAACCTCTGAAGTGGTTCTGCTAGACCTGTCCCTGACAGCTTAACCAAAACAGTTGGACTTGGATCACCATTCCACACGTACGGAACCTCGGTCTCAATGAGGTTGCCGGTCTTGGCAGACATCAAATCCTTAGTCTGCACAACAAAATCAGCCAACCCGCTTCCCGAAACCGTGAGGTTTGCTCCTTGTACTGGGATCCGAGAAACAATTTGGAGGACCTGCTTTCCTTTCTTCCATATGACCTTAGCGGAGATATCCCAGGCGGCTTCGAGAGTCCAGCGCCGGCTTTTCTGCATTGGCACTATATAAATTGGCGACCCTGACAATTCCAACTCGAGTGTGTGGTCCGCAGCCCTGACCCGTCTCCGTTCGCCCAACATCGAAACCAATTCAAACTCCTCAACGTCGACCGGCAACAAGATTTTGTGCCCTTCTCCCTTCGTCCAAGCTACCAGTTTCAAATCTTCTCCATTCCTAAATAACACCAAAAAGTCTCGATCGTCAGCAGTCGACCGAATGCGAGTGGCAAATGTATATCCTGACAGCTCACGCGTAAGAGTTTGCATTGCCAAATACGCGGGCTTCGGTCGAAAATCCAAATAAACCGTGCCGAAATGGTGCTCGGGCTCATTTGGATCACGACCATCGTCGCGCCAATCGTACCATATAGAAAGGCGGATGTCGTTCATCAAGTTGACTAGGAACATCCGAACCAGATAGTCCGCTTGCTTTTCTACAGTAAAGCTCCCAACCGACGAATATCCCCATTCGCCGCTGATCAAAGGGAGCGTTCTGCCCTCGGGCTGATATCCGGCGACAATCTTGCGTATTGCGGCGTAGTAGTGCTCCGCATCCTCTGGAATCGAGGATCCATAGGGGTGAAGCGAAATCGCGTCGATGTGCCTAAGCAACCCAAGTTTGCATAGCTTTTTCATGAAATCAAAGTCCCAGCCCGACAGAGCAGGCGCGAGAATTGTACAATCAGGATCAGACTTTTTCATAGCCTGGGATGTCACCTCAACCAACTTTACGTAGTGGTCAGGATTCGCAGCAGGTCTCCAGAACATCCCAAGATTGGGCTCGTTCCAGATTTCCCAGAGGACGCCTTTGCCACGAAAATGGCTTGCAGCAGCGGAAGCGAAGGCAGCAAAAGCCTTTCTGCCCATCTCAGTACGAGGTGCCAATCCGCGGTCGTAAAGGGAGTTGCCGTAGTCCAAAATAAAAAGAGGACGAATTCCTCGCACCGCCAGCGAGTCAACTAGTTCATCGTAGGCTTTAAAATCATACACGCCTGGCGACTTCTCAACCGTGTGCCAATGGAAATCCATTCTCACGAATCGAAAGCCAGCCTGGGCAATCTGCTCCACCTGCTTATCTTCACGACCGGTAAAGTGAATATTAACTCCGAGGCAATCCGGAATAGCAAAATTCGGCAATCCATCAGCAGCTGAAGCTAACTCTGCCATGCAAACCAAGACCACGGCCAGCGCGATGAGATCAACTTTGAGCACTCGCAAACTCCTTTTTCATTGCGGACTTGTCGAGAGAACGATCCCAAATTAAGCTAATCGAACAAGTAACCGAGTTGGATAATTTAGACTGGTAAAACGGTAGGTGCCCGGTACGTGCTCCGTAGTCGAGAGGACTCGCCGGAGGACGAGTAGCCACTACCAACTCCACCCTACTAAATGCACGCCTGTGCAATTCCGCGTTGTCGTTCGATCATCAAAAGCAAAAGGAAACTACGCCGCACCAGCACGTTCTGGCTCGAGTGATTCATCATTAATCCGGGTAGCGGAGCGTCTTCCGTAATACCGCTCCTTCACCTGCCACATGAAACTTACAATCTTGGCGTCGCGAGAGGCATCGATAAATCCATCATAGTCAATACTTAAGAATGGAATGTTACCATGTCTACGCCGCAAAGCGTGAGACAGCGCGGAAACTGTGTTGCCCGGCATGCAGTTGAATGGTATTACGCTCACAATACCCGCCAGTCCTCGTCTAGCGAAATCCTCGCTTTTGCCCATCGAGCAAATCGCCTCGCCGCCGAAGTTGTAGTTAACATAGGCAGATCCGTATTCTATTAGCTCTCGAGGACCTATGTCATCGTAACCCTCTAAGAATGGCAGAGCAGCTTGGAATAGAGCGTGTTCATCCTTTTCGGCCAATCTGCTATTGATGAATCTCGAAGTCAGCTCTTTCAATTCTTCAGTACTGAAGCCGCAGTCCCTAAGCCGGTCGAGGGAAAGCATCTTGCCAAGATAGTTTACGTATGTGAAGAACTCTGTTGGAGGAGCCAACCACGTTTCCGCGCCTTCAGATTCCAGTTTCCTAAGAATGTCCTGATTGGCACCATCGTGAATACGCACGTAGAATTCTCCGACTACGCCGACTAGTGGTCTATCCTCATTCCGCACCGGGATCCGCTCAAAGTCCTCCTGCGCTCGCCGCAAAAGCTCTTGAAACTCGTCGAGATGCCGCGTGCCAAACAGCGCCGAAAATTTGCGTGATTCAACCCTTCTTTTGTGTTCGGAAATCATATTCTCTAGCTGCCTCAAGTACTGCTGATACACAGCTTCAGCCTGTCCTTTTTCGATCTCATAGGGTCTCACCCGACACATCATTTTGAAGAGCAAGTCGTGCGCGACGAAGCCATCATACGCAACGAGCGCGAACATTATGCCCAAACCGCCGTGCTCGCTTATGGCGCCCAGGGTAACTATATCAACGTCTTCCAAACCCATCTTGTCGAGAATGCGCCTCTGCAACATGCTATACATTCCAAACCGACACGGTCCCTCAGAATTGCCTTGGAAGAATGCTTCTTTTCTGGGATCGAAATCTGGTTGGTTCACCCGATATAGCATGTCTTCGGTTGTCATGAGAGCGGGCAGGCATACGTCTTCCGAAATGACACCTCTAGCAAGGCTTAAGCCAGGATCCGGAGAACGCGGCAATACGTCAGCATTTACACCGTAAGCTCTCATTGCCGCTGCCAATATCCTCGCGCTCTCGCACGCGTAAGGAATCCACAACTTTCGATCGCCTAACTTCGTAATCGCGGTGTCGGTAGTACGTATGGTCTCGAACTGTTTGGTGTACCGTTTGGTTGCGGTGTCCGCGAAAGCTTCAATCCGAGTAATAACCCCTGCGTCGGCAGTGTGTTCATCAATTTGCATAACATAGCAGGGCTCACCAATTTCGTCTCTAAAGAATGGATTGCCAAACGAATCTGGCCCGCATCCAAAGTAAGTCAAAACAACAGCGCGAAGACGCAAGTCTTGCCGTATTAGCCTAGCCGCCGCTAGTTTCTTCTGAATCTGGCGAGAATACGCGTTAGGCCAAACATCCGAAATGTCAACTGCATCCAGCGGCAAGAAATCCTGCGGAATCGCTAATATGCCCAGATCTTGGATCTTCTTGCCGATGTCCATGTTCAGCGCCGGATCCCAAAGAGTGTACGGACGCCCGACCACGACAAAAGCCACGGCGTCCTGCGGCAAGCTCCTAAGCACTTCTGCAGCCCTTGCCTCAACCCGTTTTCGGAACTCTTGCAGAGTACGCCAACCTACCTCAAAAGCTGCACGGGACTCTTTAGCTGATTTGCCAAGCTCCTTTCCGACTTGCGTAAACACCTTGCGCAAGTGTCGAATTCCGCGCTTGAAGTGAAGCCGCGGAGTCAGATATTTTATACCGCGCTCCGTAACGCCGACGGCTGAAGCTATAACTTCAGGCGCTGCTTGCAGATATGGGCAAGTTTGCGCCTGCCTGAGGTTTGGGTTGGGCTGTTCGGTAGAATGAACCCCCGGTGCAAATATGACGTCCACACCCTTCTCAATTAGGTTCATATAATGCCCATGAGCCACCTTGAATGGAAAACAAGGCTCACCCACAGCGACCTCTAATCCCATTTCGATTATGTGCTTATTGGTGGGATCGCTCGGTACTACTTCGAAGCCCAGCTCCCCAAAAAACGCTGCATAGAGCGGGTAGTACTCCGAAAACATCAAGCCGCGAGGTATGCCTATTCGGAGTTTCTTTTCTGCATTATCATCTGCTCCGGCGCTTCGCGAAGGTTGGTATGCCTCCATCATCATCTTCTCGCGCTCAGCGAAAAGATCCGGTAACCCTTCGCCCAGGTTTTTCTTGTGAACCGCACTGAATCTTTCACACCTGTCGTTGTAGTAGTACTTTGGGCCATTTTCAAGCTGAAATGTGTTGACATCACATCTATTTGGGCAACCCTTGCATTCGAAGGAAGTAACTTTGTATTTTGCCTCAGCAATCTTGTCGAAGCCCCTAAATCGAGATTCTTTTACATCCGAAAGATATGCAAGTCTCGCTGCGCCCACAGCCCCAGTTATATGAGGGTACGGCGGCACTACAATTTCCCGTCCCAGAACAGTTTCAAAAGCCGCGACCATTCCTTTGTTGAAGGCGACAGCCCCTTGGAATGCGATTTTTTCGCCTATATCTCTGCTGCCCACGTTCTTATTGAGATAGTTTTTAACACTTGCCAAACATATGCCGGCAGCCAGATCCTCCACGGGCACATTGTTTTGTTGATAATAGACCATGGCTGATTCTGAAAAAACAGTGCACGTCCAGTCCAAATCAGGGGGACGTGTATTTCTCAGCGCAACGTCTCCAAATTGTTCCAATGAGATACCAAGCCTCTCGGCTTGCTTTTCCAAAAACGCACCTGTTCCAGCGGCGCAAGCCTTGTTCATTTCGAAATCTATAATCGTGTCGCCGTCAAGGCGAATGTATTTGGAATCTTGACCGCCAATTTCGAAGATTGAGTCAATATCATTCGCATATGACAACGCTCCACTGGCCTGCGCAGTTATCTCGTTCTTGATCAAGTCGGCGCCAATGTAGTCACCAGTGAGGTACCTACCGCTGCCCGTGGTAGCCGCGACAATTGTGTCTATCTGGAGACCACGCTGCTTTATTTGCTCGTTGATCTTGGACAGAGTATCTCTTACGGCCGAAAGCGGATCACCATCAGTCCTCCGATAGTAGCTAGCTAAAATAACAAAACGCCCATCTATTTGCGTAACTAGGGCGGCTTTAGTACTAACAGAACCTATATCAACTCCAAGACCCGCCCTTTCTATGTGTAGCCCTTCGACCCATTCGTCTGCCGTTGACCAATGTCTCCAACTCGGCGATACCCCGTCCGGTTTGGCAGCATGCCATTTTCCGTGAAGCACAATCGGTTGGCACCCTGGATAGTCGATAGGTTTGGCAATCTGACGCTCCAATGCCTCGATTGCATCACGCAAGTTTATAACAGACTCCGCACGCATTGCAGCTCCGATTGCACCAAGCGTCCGGTTATGCTCGGGAACGAAAAGTCTTCCACCCAAACCCAGTTCTTCCGCCAAATACTTGACCGCAGCCGGGTTTTCAGACACGCCACCAATAAAAGCTATCTTGTCCCTGAATTCCCTACCGCGAGCGATTGCTGACCGGTAGTTGCGGGCTATTGCCTGATGAACTCCAGCGGCAATGCGCTCACGTGTCGTTCCCTTCTGGTAGAGGTGAACGATGTCACTCTCAGTGAAAACAGCACATCTGCCTGACAGAGTAGCAGGACTGGAAGCCTGAAGCGCAGCACTTGCAAACTCTTCGATGGACCCGTAGTTCAGCCTCTTAGCCATATGATCCAAAAAAGATCCGCTACCCGAGGCGCACTTGTTGCCTAGATTTGATTCTTCGACCAAAAGCCGACCACTCGCTGGATCGCGCTCGAAGAGGATGTATTTCTGGGCTTCTCGGCCCATCTCTATGACTGTCCTAACCTCAGGGTATAGCCAGCCAATCGCTGCCGCAAGCGCATTAGGCTCATGCACTAAGTCAGCTCCGACCAAATCACTCACAGTCGGTGCTCCGGCACCTGTAACACCACAGAAAACTTCAGACCCACCAATTGAACCCAAAACCTTTTGGAAAACTTCTTTGACGCGACTTAGCGGCTTACCCAAAACTCGCAGTATCTCAAGGCATTCTAGACTCTGATCCTCATGTATCAGAACTGCCTTTACAGTCTCAGAACCGATATCAAGTCCCAAACGAATTGACATACGAGTCATCCTCCTGCACAACCTTGGACAAGATTGTCCCCGAGTAGAACTCGGCTCAAGCCAATCCAGTACGACAGTATATTGTGCTCACGGAGATCGGTCAAGCTGAATGAAGGAACAATCGAAAAGAACCGAAAAATATTAAGTAATTAACGATGTTGGCAGCGTTGAGCCAGCTTTTGGGCTGAAGCGCTACGTTAATAGAGTTAGAGGCGATAGTACTAATGCCAAGGTATATTGAGGAACTAGTCAGCCAGCAAGTACGCCGGTCAGAATTGGCGCGCAAGATCGAAAGTGAGACGGGCAAGCCCTGTCCCAACCTAGTCGTAGCTATATCGCGGACTATGGGAAGCGGCGCAAGAATTGTAGCGCGCAAACTGGCACAGGAGCTAGGCTGGAGTCTATGGGACAAAGAACTACTTGACGCGATCGCCGAGAATGCCGAAGTTTCTAGACATGTTGTAGAAGCTTTCGACGAGAAGACAATATCCGAAATCGAATTGATAGCAAGATCAGCGCTGGGCGATTACGAATCAGGTAGCTTCCTATATGCCAAGCACCTGGCAAGAGCGGTTGCCGCGGTAGCCAAACTCGGAAACGCGATCATTTTAGGACGTGGCGCCAATTTGCTGTTGCCTGATGCATTGTCAGTTCGTATTGATGCATCATTCGAACACCGCGTTAAGAATATGATGACCTACGAGAACTTGACCCGGCAACAAGCGGAAGCAAAGCTGAGAGCATCCGATAAAGAGCGACGAGAATTTCTCATCCGTATGTTTGGGAAGGAGAAGGTCGAGAATGCTCGCTATGACCTGACGATCTGGATGGATCGATTCACGACTGACGACGCAGTAGAAATAATAAAGGCTGCTATCCGCGCTTTCTGCGCACGTTCCGATACCCAGCAGGAGAGCACGTAGACCCTAGTATCGCCAACCACCCCGCCGGTTTGCCCGTGATTCAAATCTGTTATTTGAAGCCCCGCTCAAAACACCGGAAAAGCTCGGGTATGGTATCGCAATGTAGTCTAACTGTTCTATCTCCTACCCTCTGCCCACCAAGAGTTGTAATTGCTTCATCAGCAATTTGCGCATAGTGAAATGTTACGTCCAGCGAGAATGGACCATCCCACCTCAGCGGTTTGAAATCGGCTGTACGCTTTGCAGCAGACGCAGCTTTATCACGAATGAGATTTCGAGCAACAGAAGGATGAAGACACACTGCACATTGTCTGGATAACCCCGTCTTGACAACTGCGACTTCCAACTCGCCAACAATTTCCCGCGCTTCTTGACACGCTGCTTCGTCCCCAGCTACAAAGATGAGCGGAACGTTGTAATACCCCGCCAATAACGCAAAACCACCAATTTCACCAATTTCGACTCCGTTCACGCGCACCTCAAATATAGTACGATTATTCATGGTATGGCTCATTACACCATTTGCCACACCTGCCCTAGCGTGCGCACCCACAAAGATCAACGCGTCAAAGTCTGGACTGAGCCCATAAGGGAAAGGTGGAGAGCTGCCGCGAATAAGTGTAGCAACTGGGTCAAGGTCGCAAGGATTTATCGTCAAGCCGTTGCTATGAAAGTCACGGACGACGAATTCCGTAAACCCACCATCGCGCAAACCAGCAATAGCAGCATTTACATCGCCAGCCATCGCTGCCGAACCATACTTCTGCTCCTCATCCCAAGAAACAGTGCCAGTAGTTCCCTCGTAGTCGCAAATAATGAACGCTCTCATACAGCTGATATTATTCGTTTCATCGAACTGTTTCACCTGCGCATAAACAAATCGGAAGGTATGAATAATTGCATTGGAAAACGTTAGTTTTACAGGGCTATGGCTAGATATCCGCTCACACAGATCATTATCTCTGTAATCGCGACGTGTTGGTTATCAGGGTTAGCAGACGCGTCACAGCTAGATCTAAACCTGTCGGCTAAACCCAAGTGGTCTGCGGCTGAACTGAAGACTTTGGAGCGCTCGTACTGGATCCACGCCACTCTAGGCGCTAGTCTAGTGAAGGGATATTGGGCAAAGCAAGCGGCCGTCGGGTCCCTACCCTGCGAATACGAGATCAGAAACGCCATGCGGCTTCTTCGGAGCTACTACGGGGCATCCAGGCTGTACCTGATCTATCACAATGAAGTCCCAATACGTGATTTCGTAGAGACCTATCGCATCTGGCAAGTAGCTTCGGCAGGTGCAGTTGATCTTGTTCCAACGTTTGTGCTCCGGAGTTACGACAAGGAACAGAGAGAAGTCTTTTCTTGCCAGGAGATGATGGAGCTTTGCAAAGAGCTCAAAAAACTCGGTGTCAGGCAAGTTGCAGTGTACGACGTTCTTCCGAACAGAGACCAAGGCCAAAATCTGGCTTTGCTATTACGAGAGTTCCCGGAGGGCATAATCCGTGTGGGTATTCAGCCAGATGAAAGCGTTACCTCGCCATTCACGAAAGTTGTCGAGGACACGTGGTCTGCTTTATGCCATGGAAAGACAAATAGAGATTGGGCATCGCCAGGTTTCGGGGCAGAAACACTTGTCAAATGGATACACATTCGCAATGCGCAGAACGTTCCTGTCGTGTGGGACTTGGTGGCAGTAGCATGGGATTACGAGGCAACTCAGAGAGGCGAATATCCTGGATATGACGATGCTCGTAAGAATATGCCATTGCCTGCAGGTCGTAACAGGTTGGCAGCGCGACAAATCCTTGCCCAAGCGAAGAAAACAGTCCTGGCTGGCTTCAGCAGCGATCTACTGATAGTCGAAGCAAATTCCCGCGGAGGCAAGCGAGATCCAGACGGGCAAACCCTTTACCAGTGCTTGAAGAACGGCGCAATCTATACCGGCTATTTCTCAAGGCCACTCGACGAAATCGCGTCAATATATCGAGACTTGGCAAAAGGTAGATTTCCGTAACCCAAGGCCGGGCATTATCCGATCATTCGGCTTTGATCACTATAGGTATTTTTCGAGCAACGTCCGTCGGCTCTATACGCGAGGATTGGCGCAGTACCTTAGCCTCAGCACGTTTCCCTGCCAGACGGATTATTTCAACCTCAGCAATCAAATTATCGCCACGGTAAATACCATAACGATCGCCCACACTCGCCGTGGCTGCATCAGGCAGCTCGATAAGAATGGTTGGTTCCGAAGGAGCCGCAACAACAGTGGTCGATGCAGGCTGAAACGGGTTATACGGCTCAACTGGTCTATCCACCGACCGAGCGGAAACGTCCTGACCAGGAATGCTCGGATACACAGCCTTAAGCTTGTCCACCAATCTGCGAACGGCAACATCCGCAGCTTTTCCTACCAAGCTCTCCCTTACACCTCTTAGGTTGTAACCGCCGGCGCCGATTCTCCAGTCCCCTGCTAAGGTCACTACGGCTGCGGTTTTGAGCCCGCTTGCACTGCCCCCAACCGTTATTGAGGACTTCAGCAAGCCCGTTGCAGGATCTATTATCTGTCCGTTAATATCGACCGACGCGCGGGCATAATCGCCTAAGGTAAGCGATTTATACCCAACTATTCCTTGAATGTCCTTCACCTGCACGCGTGCGCTCAGTTCCAAGAATGCCGTAGCGCCGAGTAGTTCGTTGTCCGGAACTCTTGTTTCAGGCTTGACTCCGGGTAATGACCGCTCTTCTTGGATATGGCGCATCCGTTCCCCGCGAACAACTAGGGTCCATCCCTGTTTTAGAAGCTCTTCCTCTATCATCACCGGAAGCCAATCTCGTACCTGATCGCTGTAATCACCAGAAACCTTCAGGTTCATCACAGCGACGCGTTTTGACGGAATTGTAGAACCACCTTGCTCCTGTGCAAAGACAGCACATTGTGCCAAGAAGATTAGCGAAACAGCAAACAGCATAACCTGAGCCAATCTGGTCCTCATACTGATCACTCCCGGAATACTATTACTTGTACTATTGTGACGCGTGAGATAGCCGTAGGTTTCCAGAAATATCGCGTGCAGAGAGCTGGAGGCAGTAGAAGACTAAGCGGCTTTGCTGTTTTCTCTAGAAGGACGAACGCTGATGCCCGTCAGGCGATCGTGCTCCGCATATATCGGCACCAAGTCACCACGGTCCATTAGGCGCTTGAGCGCTTCAACTACAGTCGGGTCCATTGTCCTGCCGGCGCTCCTGTTTAGTTCGCTGAGTAGCTCTTCTTCAGACATAACATCGCGGTATGGTCTGCGAGAGCGCATTGCGTCAAAGGAATCCGCTACAACAAGAATCCTTTGAAGCAGAGGCTGCTGCTCTGGAGGCAACCCGGCAGGATAACCCTTACCGTCTATGCGCTCGTGGTGATGCTTAATAAGGAATAGAACCTCATCGGGCAAACCCAGGGGTCGGCAGATTTCTTCGCTAACTATTGGATGACGGCGCATAGTCTCCCATTCTTCGGCAGTAAGCTTGCCAGCCTTTCGCAGTATCGCATCAGGCACACCGATCTTGCCAATATCGTGAAGCTCAGCAGCACTGCGTAGAACTTCCATACTCTCGCTAGGCACACCGAGTTCCTCGGCTATCATCAAAGCGACCTTCATCACACGTTCAGAGTGCCCCCTAGTGTATTCGTCACGAGCTTCCAAGCTGGCTGCAAGGCTTTGTAAGGTGCGAAGAAAAGACTTTTGAAGAGTTGTGTAGAGCTTTAGATTTACTATAGCAGCCCCGGCAATAGCAGCGAATATTTTGAGTATATCCAGCGCGTCTGGAGCAAAATCTTCGCCCGGCGCACTCCAAACCACTAGCACTCCCAGAACGGACACCTCATTGTCAGCACCTGAAGACTGCCACTGAAGTGGAACGGCTATTGCGTGGTGATTATCGCGCTCGAAAGAGCTAGCACTAGATGACGTTTGCTCCTCGGAAGTCACAGAAGACTTGACAATGAACTCCTTACCGGTACTCAGAACCCAATTCGCGTATGAACGTATTAACGATTCTGGTGGTCCCTGGACATCTGCACTCTCTCCTGCCAACGAATGAAAGGCTTCGCGTTCCATTTCATTCGTTTCGTCATTAATCAACAGTAGTTCGCCGCCTTGTGCGCCAGACTGTGTAACTGCCGACTGCAAAACATAGACAGCGAGTTCTCGAACATCCCTGAAGCGAGTTAGCTTGGTACCACAGTCGAGAATCGCCTGCAAATAGCATCCGCGCTCGGAAACAAGTTCGTCCTGAGATCGAACTTTAGCTACGTAAGCAGCCACCAGTGCGCCCATTATTATTCCCACACTCCGGATAGACAGCACGTACGCGACCTGCGTCAACGGCGAGCCGTTTACACTGGCGGCGTAAAGCGTTGCCAAAGCATTAGCCGAGAGTACCGTTGCAGAATCATAAGCCAGTCTTCGAAGGCTAGCGTTTGAATACCCAGAGGAAACCAAGACAAACCAATAGAGCAACCAAGCTACGGACTCGGAATTAGCAAATACAGCTAAGACTAAGCTGATAGCTGCAGTGTCAATGAGGCGGCAAATGTCTGACAGGCGACGTCCGCACTTAGCGAATCTCGCCGCGCTAAACGTGCAAAAGGTAACAAACGCGTTGTAAACTCCTAAAACCGAAGCCAAAATAGCAATACGTGAACCATCAATGGAATCCGATATAACAACGGATCCAAGAACCAAAACGAACCATCTCAACAAGGCAACCAGCTTTTCGGCGCGGCGTCGTTTCTCCATCAACTCACTCTATGCGAATGCTAACTAAATCTTGAAGCTATTAACTATTATTCCCTGCCACACTCCAATTTCGCTATTGCAGACCCGGAAGATAGAGTTTGCGCAGCACCGTGAGATCTATAGATGGGTCGGGGTTAAATGTCACCGTTTTGTCTGTCGTCATATCATCTGCGCTCACAGACCCTTTTATCGTGGTTACCCCCTTGACGTTGATCACACCTGTTCCTGCTGAATTGTGACAGTAAAGAATGGCCTCCACGTTTGTGGCAGTAGCTTCGATCGTAATCTTTTTAGTGGCCACAATTGCCAACCGAGAGCTAGGGTTTGCAGGTGTCAAATTGGCATTTATGCTAACATCATCGGTAGCAACTACTGTATAGGTGCCGTTATAACTACCCCTTATTCGCACCTTTCCGAACACGAGTACGACCCCTTTGTTACCTGGAAAAGAAATGGGATTGAACTCAACGTCGTACCAGTAGATATAATTCGCGGCAGTGTAGTAGTAATAGTCGAGATCTATGTTTGGGAAACGTATGGGAGGGCTATTCGGATAGCGCGGCGTTACTGTTCCTGAACAAACAATGTTGGTAGTCGCCCATGCACCAGTCGTAACATTATTTGACCCGCTGCTCAACCTAATCTCACCATTCGCGCGGAATCCGCGACCTGCTCCCGTGCTGATGTTGGCGTTATCATCAACCAGGCTGCTGTTTTCACATTGAGCATACTCATATGGAAGCAAGCCTAGAATGACTCGTCGGAGCGTATATCTATCACGTCCTGCGATACCAGTCGATGTGACGAGAACTGTAGATCGGTCCCGCGCCCCATCATCCACGGCATTAACCTGAAAGGTGCCAGTTGACAAGGTTACTGTTTCCGAAAGCGGTAGATGAGCACCGTCGAAATGCAGCCGCCAAAACGCGTAATCTACCCCCGCTTCAGCCAAATTAAATGCGGTCTGGCGCCTGCGCTGTGAGTCTTCCAGGAAAAACCTGCCGCCCGCAAATCTAAGCACCGCCAAGCCCAATATCATACCCATCAGAAGCGTAGCAAGCGCGATAACGTACGCTGCACCACGCTGTTTAAAGGTAAACCAAACAGTGTCGCATTCCTTTTCCCGAAAAACAACTTGATCCAGGCTTGGCATATGCACCCGCAAGCAATAAAAGCAATGATTAGTTCGCATTTCGCAGACATATGCTTCTAGTGCGCGATACCAAGTGCTCAACACCGCTAATTTTGTAACTTGATACTGCTGTCACGGTTACAACAGGACGCGCCCCTCCAGAATCAACTGAAAAACTCAGAGACTTAAGTCCTTCGACACGGCCAAGATTGGTGTCATAGTACATACTCCACGACCTATCCGGTGCCACGCTGGCAGGAAAACCCGACCAGGTCATAGTTCCAGCCCATAATATATCGCCGGGGCGCGAATAGCTGCCCGTTGAATCCGACAGGTAAAATATAATCCAAGGACCGCTACGAAATCTGAATTTGTCTGCTGACCAGATTGGAGCGTAGACCTTGGCATAAGGAGAATCAAGGGGAAGGTTGACAGCAATAGCATCAGCCCCAGCAAACCGTGTGACTATTTCTACCGCTAATGCCTGTGATATGTAATCCGACAGCCGAGAACAAGCATCAGAGGTTGCTAGCGCAGCTTTCGCGAACCCTTGTTTGCGCTCCCAATCACGGACGATAGTGAAGCATACACCGCAAACGCTAGAAAGAATGATGGCCGTAATGCACGAAGCTAAGAGAAGTTCGATGACCGAAAAGCCAGCCCGTTTACTACCTGCGAACAATGAGCGTTTCATATTTTATCGTCCGAGTGCCTTTACCTTCCGGCCAGGAAACTGAAACAACCACCCTGTAGAGGTCTTTTTCGTCTGTGTTTGGATAGCTTGATACCGTTGTGACAACAGAGTTCCCCTTCGGCAATGACGGGTCGCTAGTCGCGCCCGCTTGGGCAGGTAAGGAATCGATAGGCAACGAACGCAGCTGTTCAATTCTGCTCTGGGCAATTGCACGCCCCAGACAAATTAATTCAGCGCGTCGCTGATAATCACCAGCTGTTCCGCCAGTAAGCATCACCGCTAAAAGTCCTATAGAAAGAAGGGTAGCGGCAGCCAATACTTCGACAAGGGTAAAGCCCCTATTACCAGAAGACAGACGATAGCAAGTTTTGCCCATTGGTCACAGCACCAATCTGGATGGAAACAAGACCGAAGCCCAAGAAACTCGTGCTTCCGAAATGGGGCTGACCGAGAATTTATAGACGATCAGCCCCCGTTTATCCAGCCGTATTCATTCAGTGGCAGGCATAACTACCACGAGCTATACGGTGTACCATCTAACCCATTGCCGCTTGCACTACTACTGACTTTGCCCACGTGCGGAGGAGTAGTGGAATAAGTAAACGCAGTCCCTGACACTGGATCGTTTGGAACTTCCTGGAGATAGGGACCGTGCCAGTCTGCCGCGTTGATCGTTACCTCGTTGCCCGAAGAATCCAGTCCTTTTGCTGGAGCAGAAGTAGCAGCCAAATCAGCCAGTTGTTTCGGGTATGCTCCGGTATCCGTGTAGAACAACGCAATGGCATTTCGGAGCAACTTGAGGTCACTGCGGAGTGCGGACTCTTTACTTCTCTTGCTAGAGTCCATGAATTTCGGCAACACGATTGCTGCCAGTACGGCCAGCACGACGATCACTACCAGGAGTTCCACCAAAGTGAATCCGCGCCGCCTTGTCTTCCTCGCCAGCTTTTTCATCCTCACGAACCTCCCTTTTTAGTACTAATTATCAAGACCGGCGATGGTCATTTAACTCCACCCACAAGCGAGTAGATCGGAGCTATGACTGATGTAGCTATGAACCCAACAACCATTCCCAAGAAAACTATCATCACAGGCTCTATAATGGATGTTAGCGCCTTGACCTTGGCATCAGTCTCACGAGCATAAAGCGAGCAAACATATTCCAACATCGCAGGCAACTCGCCCGTTTTTTCGCCACTCGCCACCATCTGCAGCACCATTGGTGGAAAAATACCCACCGCCCTGAGAGCCTGCGAAGTCGCGGTGCCCTCGGCAACTTCCTGTTTCACTGCCAAAAGTGCTCGCTTTACGTACTCATTATTGGCAGCTGTCGCAGATGTCTCTAGGGTTTTTACCATTGGAACGCCACTAGCAAGCAAAGTCGCCATCGTAGCCATCACTCGGCTAACCACAATTTTGCTCACTATTTCCCCGACGACAGGCATTCGTAGCACTAGGGCATCAATGGTCAAGCGCCCACGTTCACTCTTCAGATATCTTCTGATTAAGTAAAACCCAACGGCGGTGACAATCACAAAGTAGTACCAGCCGCTTGTCAGGGCGTGGCTCATCCCAAGCAAGACTTTGGTTGTCCACGGCACCTTTGCGCCCATCTGATCGAACAGCTTCATAAAGCGAGGCAGGATAATTGTCACCATGGCCAATACTGTGGCAATCGACATTGCCAATATGACGATTGGATAAGCCATGGCGGACTTTACTTTGCGCGAGATCTCGGTAGAAGTCTCCAGGTGAGTGGCCAATCGATCCAGGGTCTCAGCCAAATTTCCACCCGTCTCAGCAACCCGCGACATCTCAGCTGCAAGCGCAGGGAAAATACCCTGCTGTTTAGCAAAAGCGTCGCTAAGTGCCGTTCCCTGGCTGACATCATTTGCCATTTGCTCCAGGCAAGCCTTCAGAGTATGAGAACGCGTCTGCTCCGCAAGCCCTTGCAAACTCTCAACTAAAGGAACGCCTGCACGCACCAGCACGCTCAACTGTCGAACGGCGGACGCGACTTCGTCAGACGGAGGTCTCTTGCCGGACAGCTTGACCCGACGAGAACCCTCCATACTAACCACCTGGAAAGACTGGGATGGCGATTCGTATGCTCTTCTTGAGACCTGTCCCCGGGCTTCCGAGCCAGCGGCAGCCCTAGCTCCACCAACCCCGATTTTTAAACCTTGTTGCGTGATTACACGATTAGGAATCCCCATAGAAAGTGTGACACACTCCAATGGACGGATACTACTAAAAAGCTGAAAACGCGTGAAGCATTAACCGCGTTGCAACAGCCACTTTAAGTTATTCCGTAGTCACTCGCAAGACTTCTTCAATTGTTGTAATGCCAGCCTTAACTTTATCGAGCGCATCCTGCCTGAGAGTACGCATACCTTTCTCAATAGCCATTTGCCGGATAGTAGCAGCAGAGGAGCGAGTGATTATCGCTGAACGTATGTCGTCATCAACCTTCAGGAGCTCATATATCCCTGTCCGTCCTTTGTAGCCTGTTCGCCCACATTGTTCGCATCCGGTACCTTTCACAGCCCCGGATAGATCCTCCACAGTAACATTGAGGTTGAGTTGCTTCAACAACTCCTCTGATACAACATAAGGTGCGGCACAGCGAGGACATACAGTGCGGACCAGTCTTTGAGAAAGTAAGCCGACAACGGAAGATGCAACCAGAAAGGGTTCAACTTGCATATCAATCAGCCTAGCGGCAGCACCTGCGGAGTCGTTCGCGTGGAGAGTGGAGAGGACTAAATGGCCTGTCAGCGCAGCCTCTACTGCTATCTGCGCTGTTTCAGAATCCCTAATCTCGCCAACGAGAATGACATCTGGGTCCTGCCGGACGATCGTTCTCAACCCAGTAGCAAACGTCAGACCTGCCTTTCGATTGACATTGGCTTGAATAACTCCTGGCAGTTGATATTCCACTGGGTCTTCAATCGTCACTATGTTGCGCTCAACGGAATTGATCATGTTGAGCGCCGCGTACAATGTTGTCGTCTTTCCTGCACCAGTCGGTCCGCAGGTTAAAATCATGCCGTAAGGCATTTGCACCATCTTCGCAAATTGATCAGCCACATCAGGCTGTAACCCTAGTTTGTCAAGAGTAATCTGGGCAGCGCTTTTTTCCAGGACTCTTATGACAACGTTTTCGCCATGAATCGCAGGATAGGTTGAAATGCGGAAGTCGTACTCCTGAGGCCGAGCTATCAGTGTAATACGCCCGTCTTGCGGAGCACGACGCTCGGCTACGTCCATCCCAGCCATAACCTTTATTCGAGAAATGACGGGTGCTTGTAGATCTTTCGGAATACTCATAGCCTCGTGTAAGATCCCATCCACTCTGAGCCTAACCCTAACCCGGCTTGCCTCAGGTTCTATGTGAATGTCGCTAGCACCCTCAGCTATTGCGCGAGCAATGAGCGCATTGACCAAACGCACTACAGGAGCTCCGCCTGCCAGATCCCTCAAATCTGCGACGTTGACCTGGGTCTCCTCTGGCTCCTCTTCTTCACGAACCTTTACCTCGGCATCCGCATCTTTTATGGCTTCAACGATGATGTCGCTAACATCTCCCGCGGCACCGAAGCATTTGAAAATGGCCTCAAGGATCTCGTCCTCGAGTGCAATAAGGGGAATTGGTTCGAGACCGGTAACCCTGGCGATCTCGTCGATTGCTTGAACATCAAGAGGGTTTGCCATGGCGACTTTGAGTATGTCGCCAGACTTTTCAATGGGTATTGCTTTGCAACGCAGTGCTACGGCATGTGGTATTAACTTAGCGATCTCTGGATCGATTTCACGTTCGGACAACTCAATAAACTGTATGCCGTGTTGAATTCCGACACATCGAACCCGATCGCGTTCGGTAATCATTCCGAGCCGAACCAGAAAATGCCCGATGTCTTCGTTGACATCGGTGCGCATTGCGAGCGCAGCATCAAGTTCTTTTGGCGTCAGAAGACCTTGTTCCAAAAACAATGATGTCAAAGTTGTTTTCGAGGACATCTTGCTCAGCCCTCCCGCTCGCAACTACTCACTTGACACCGCCTGAACTATACGAGGTGAGAGCAATATGACAATCTCGGTGCGCTCCCTGGTTCTCTTCGCGTGTCGGAAAAGGCTACCTATTACGGGAATCTCGGAGACTATTGGTAGTTTGGCGATGTTTACTATCTCGTTATCTCGAAGCAAACCGCCTATAGCTAAGGTTGAACCGCTTTTCACTGACACAGTGGTACGAGCCTCTCTCGTGCTAATCTGAGGATAGTCACCAGCTTGTGTACGCAGATAACTCGTGACCAAACTCACCTGAGGGTACAGCGTAAGAACGATTTCATCACCAGCAACTCTGGGCGCAATTTGCAAGTAGATACCAACCTTCTCCTCTGCTTTATCGTATATTGGTGAGCCAATTTGGTTATATCCGACGAGTTTGGGGTAAAGTATCCGATCGCCTATAAGTATGTCAGCACATTCGCCATCTAAGACGGAAACGTTTGGCTGAGCTAACAGATTTGCTTTCCCGTCCTTTATCAGAAGCGAAAGTACGCCGGTTATGCTCATTCCCTGCTTGGTGAACTTGCCGAAACCGATGCCCGAAGGGTTGCTCTCCGTAATCCCGATATCGCTCCACGACCATTCGATGCCTAGGTCTTTCATACCCGATGCGCTGACCTCTGTTATGGCGACGTCGATAGCAATTTGTTTGCGAGGCGCATCGAGTTTCTCAATGAGGTTCCGAGCTTTATCGACATCCGACTTAGAACCAATCAGCACTATCTTGTTTGACGTGCTTCGAGTTGAACCGCCTGACTGACTTAAACCACCTGCCCCTTGCCCACCACCGAGTCCACCTGTCATTGTCTCTAGCTGAGGAGTAGCGGAGTTTGGTCCCTCAGCGCACGAGAGAGATGGAAATAGTTTTGTAACGACAGATATTAGATCCGAGGGCTTTACATATCGACACTCCCAAACAAGTGTCTCGACACTGCGCGCCGTCTCCGGAGCTTGGTCCTGCTTCTCAGCCTTGGACTGTCCGCTTGACGCTGCTATGACGTATGTGCCACCGATCTTCTCATATGTGAAGCCAAGAGCCGCCGCCAAGTGATCCAGAATGGTATCAATCGGCATTTGTTTGAGATGGGCATTTACCTGACCCGACACATGCGGGCTAACGACAATATTGGCTCCCGATTGACGCGCCAACAACTCTAGGACCAGGCGAACATCTGTTCCACTGGCGTCAACGTCGTACAAATCAGACTTGTCCGAGTGTTTGACGACGGTGTTGGCGCCCGATCCGGATGACTCGCGAGTCTGCGCCGCGCAAGAGTTTAATGACAGCAGCACTACAATCAATACTGCTAACAAACCAATCTGAACTCTGCCCACCTCGTAAGCAACCGGTTTTGTCTTTTTGAAAACCATCTGATCACCCCGGCCTTCTCGCAATAACTGTTCTCATGCCGTCCGTCAGCACAGCCTCATTGCGATTCACATTAACAACTCTGAATCCATTGCACAGTACATCGCCAACTTCTACAGTCTGAACTACAGATCCATCGCACTGGATTACCGCACTGCATCCACGACTGCTGGTAACTGTAGCCAACAGGATAAATCTTGTTGAGTTAGGTTCGTCTCGCGATACATCGGATATAGCCTCTTCGTCTTGCATACCCGTTTTGGATACTGGAGGTCTATTTTCGACCGCAACAACTTTGACCCAATCTTTACGCGACCAAGAATCAAAGGGACGAATTCCGTTTGGTGCTCCCAACGGAAGTGGCCGGACACTGACTGGTTTCGATGAATTGGCGACCGTTGCTGGTGTCTTAGGCGCTGCGAACGGATTTCTAAAACGCGCACTTGCAAGAGCACTGCTAAACCCCTCAGCTTCCGCCCTACCCTTGGTCTTTGCCAAATCACTTGAAGCTTTATCAGCGGCAGGCACCATTTGCTGCGGTCGAACCGAACGCGACTTGATTCTATACCCTGTCACGCCTACCGCCAGCACCAAGATGCACAGCAGTACTGCGACTGTTCTTGTCTGATTACGGTCTATGTTTTCGATTGCCATTAGTTAGAGCTTTTCTTCCGTTCGTACACTGTCAGTAATAAATCAAAGTTTATTACTGTCTTGCTGAGCCCAGATGCGGCCTGAAGCGCAAAAGAATCGAGCTTAGCTGGCACCTCGGGACGTCGAAAATTATCCAGCAGACGCAGCACACTCTCGTATTCTCCGCTACCTTTTACGCGCACTTTGAACGCGCTCCATAATCCCAGTCTCGCACCCTCGACAACGATTTCGCTAGCAACCGGCGCACCCTCTGGCACAAACGAGTCAACCCTCACACGCTCTCGTCGAGCCCACTCGTCGAATCGCACCGCAAACGACTCTAAACTGTCGACAGAAGGCAATGCGGTTCGCGCTTCGGTTTCACGTTGACGAGAAAGTTCCCGCGACAGATTGGCAGCATCGGCTTTGGATTTACGAAGCAGCTGTTCTGCGCGAGATACACGAGACATCGCTACGCCACACTGTATGCCCATAAAACCACACAATACCAACGTGAGAACGGCGACAACCACCTGGGCATATTTAGCCCGACGCACGTTCTCAGCACAGTATAAGCTTGGTGGTAGTGAAAACACGTTTAGGGCGACTCCTCCACTTGAGGTACTGTCTGGTTAGCCTGAACTGCCTGAACTGTATCCGATTGTGCTAATTTGATTTTTGCACGCACTACGAAAGCCACTGTACTATCTCTATTGCGAGACCCCTCACCGTGAGAAAACGCCCGGAAATCATCGTGCTGCGCCTGCGGAGACATAGTGTCATATCCGGTAGCTTGCGTACTACTTAGCTGAACATCTGAAAACTTCTCGCAACTCTTTATGGCCCGGATAAAATCAGAAACTGAAGTCATTGAGACAGCCTTGCCCTCAATAGTAACCAGATTTCCCGAATCCGAGCTTTCAACGCGACTCAACCAAACCCGGCTCGGAACAGCACACAAGATGCTGCCCATTAGCGAAAGCCACTTGTTACTGGAATCAGCGAGTTGCGCATGCCATGTCCGCTGGGAAGATCTGGTTCTGTAAACCCCAAGATCTCGTTTCAGGGAAATGCAACGTCCCTGTACATTAGCGAGCTCAGATTCTATACTGGTTGCTTTCCTAGTGACCGTAGCTTTGAACCCAGCAAAGCCGATAAGCACAAGAATGTTAAGAACTATCAAAGCGGCCAGCATTCTAAGCCGCCTATTTATCTCACGCCTACATAAACTGCGCTCACGAATTCTTTCTTCGGCTAGATTAAAAGGTCTCATTGGTTAAGCTGCCGCATTACTGAGTTCATTGACTCGCGAACCACTAGCAGAATAGTCACCTATCGCCAATCCCATGGCTGTAATGAACTGAGCCGCCACTTCTCCAATGCTTTGCAACCCAGGTCGAGCCTCCACCGAAAACCCGGCAAATGGATTTGCGATTTTGCTGATTTCCACTCCCTGGTGTTCCAAAGCCTTGTCTAGTCCCGGCAGCAAAGCCCCGCCGCCAGCTAGCACAGTGGAGCCGATCATTCCTAAGTAGCTTCCTTCTGCATATTGGCTAGTAAAGAACCTTAATGAGCGCTGTATTTCGCGCGCCAGTCGCCCTACCACGTTTTCGCAGGGGATACTCACTTCCTGCTGCCCAACGCTAGTGATTAGCTCTGCATTCTGAAGCAAGCGAGTTCCTCTGGAAACTTTGAGCCTTTCCGCTTCCTCCCACGTAAGTGATAAGTGCTCTGCTATTTTCGCTGTGAAGTCGTTGCCTCCAACTGGCACCGTCCTAGCAAATTCGAGTTCATCACCGCGCGTAACAGTGATGGTTGTGTTTCTTGCTCCTACGATGCAATGTGCTCGCGGCTGCCCGCTCCATAGTGGGCTCGAGCGCTTCGAACAATCCTCAATGCTCCTCGCAGCAGCCACCAATCCGACGTCTACGGCAACCGGTTCTAACCCCGCGCTATCAGCCAAATCAAGCAATGCGTCAATTGCCGACGAAGATGCGGCCAAAAGCATTACGAAGTGCACATTACGTCCTCGGCGTCCCCTAGGCAGCAGCACGCGATAATCGACAATCAAATCTTCCGCTGCAAATGGTGCTCCACGAGCAGCAGCTGCTCGTGCAGTCATCTCAAGTTCTGCAGGATTGGAAGCTTCCAAGTGAAGCCACTTCATATAAACCGACTCCGGCGGTAACGCCAGGACTGTCTTTGTGCAATGAAATCCTCCAGAAGACCACATTGTCTTGATAGCTTGCACTACTGCGTCTGGCGCTGGCGGCTCTTGTGGACTTGAAACATTGGGTATCGGAACGACCTGTGCAGCTCGTATAATCAGCTCGGAGCCGCGCTCAAATATCTCCACACCCTTTACAGAGTGGGTACCTATGTCGAGCCCTATTCGGTACGAGATATCCGTTGGTGATTTGCCGGAACGCATTTAGGTGGTACACCAGAAGCCGCTCGGCGACTATGAGCAGCGGCTACACTTTTAGTATCGGCAATTCTGACGGGGGTAATTAGAAGTGGACTTGCAAAAACAACTTAACAGAAGATAAGGCTACCATTCACCAGAAGAAAGGAAACGGTATATATACTGATGTAACTCGCCAAAGTAATCCTTCCGATTAGGGCAGCCAACGCAGCACTTCTGGAGCGCCTATACCACTCAAGTACCAAGATGTAGGCTGCAAGAGTACCGACCTTTACACCGATAAATACGTCAATTCCCAACCGCAATACGCTTGCCATTATGGGATTAATCTCGATCGCCCTACCAGTTTTCAGCCATACGACGGTTGTAATCAAATCAATCAAAGCAACCAAAACTAGAGCAATGTTGACTGGCAATACTGGCAGGCAAAGATAAGATCGCATAGTCGGCTACTCTCGCAGACAAGTATTCTCTATTTGCAGGATAACACGATTTGGCTCAGTTATCCATCAGTATAGATACTTGATTCTGGCTACTCGGACGTCTTTTCGCGGCTTTCGCGAATGTGGCGAGCCATTTCCGGGGGAATGGGAGCAGGTCTGCCAGAAAGAATTCGCTCGATTTGTATGCCTGGAACTGGGCTATCCGATTCCGCCACTTCTTGCTGAAACCAAATAGCAAGGGCTGTTCCTACGTCGCCAGCGTGCTCGTGAGCGTACGCAAGGAAATGCCAAACATAATCTGGCACCTCAAACGCAACAGCTTTTTCAAGGTGGTCAATAGCCTCGCCAAACCTTGCGTGGATATAGTAGAAAAACCCCAATTCCCAATACATGTCGTAGACATCTGGGTTGTGCTTCAAACCTTCTAATAACACTTCTTCAGCCTCATTGGCATCGCGCATAAGCGCGTTTTCAATAAGCCAAGCGGCATTTGAGTATGCATCTGTATCGTGCGGATCGACAGCAGTAATCAAGCGCAAGACTGCGACGCAGCGCGCATATTCGCCTCTGTGCCAAAACAAGTCGTCGATCTCCCACAACTTATCGCGCAAGGCTGCTAGTATATCTTGTAACTTCTCCAGCGAAGACTGCGGGATTTCGGTCTGAGCAGCCTCAACTGGTACAAGGATGACCGAGAAAAAGATCAAAAATGTCAGCACACACGCTACCGATGGAAATGAATTCTTCATATCTTGACTCTGTACTTTTGCTTCGACTATGCTAATACGCGAACACTAGTCAATTAGGGGGAAGGTTATGGCGTACCTTCTGGGAATCGATATCGGAACATCTGGCACAAAAGCATTGCTCATCGACGCAAGCCGTAATGGTGAAGTGATAGCTTCTTCAACTAAAACTTATCCACTATACACCCCGAAACCTCTTTGGGCAGAGCAGGAGCCTGAAGATTGGTGGCAAGCAACAATAGCGGCAATAAGGGAAATACTCGATGAGTCTGCGGTAGATCCGAGCCATATCAAAGGACTCGGTCTGTCCGGCCAGATGCATGGATCTGTCTTCTTGGATAGCAATAACAATGTTCTGCGTCCTGCCATACTCTGGTGTGACCAAAGAACCCAAGCAGAATGTGATTGGATAATGGATACAGTAGGCAGGCAAAGGACTGTTGAGCTGATCTCGAACCCGGTTTTGACTGGTTTTACTGCGGGCAAGATTGTGTGGCTGCGCAACAACGAACCCGAGCTTTACAACCAAGTCAGAAAGGTTTTGCTGCCCAAGGACTATATTCGATTCAAGTTAACGGGTGAATACGCAACAGAAGTTTCCGACGCCAGCGGCACGGCACTTTTCAACGTGAAGAAGCGTGATTGGGCCTACGAAATGCTAGATGCTATAGGCATCCCAATAGATTGGATGCCAAAAGTGTATGAGAGTCCAGAGATCACAGGCAGGATAACGCCAGAAGCAGCTTCATTGACTGGACTGAAAGAAGGTACTCCGGTAGTCGGTGGCGGCGGCGACCAAGCAGCAGGCGCAGTCGGAAACGGCGTAGTTGAGTCCGGAATAATTTCGTCCACAGTTGGCACCTCGGGAGTAGTATTCGCATTTGCAGACGAACCGGTAGTCGACCCCAGCCTACGTGTCCATACTTTCTGTCATGCAGTGCCAGGAAAGTGGCATGTAATGGGCGTCATGCTGTCGGCAGGAGGTAGTCTACGCTGGTACCGCGACACTTTTGCTAGTGCAGAAACTTGCGTTGCAAAGGCACTTGGTCGGGATCCTTATGATGTTATGATTGACGAAGCAGCGACTGTTCCGCCAGGAAGTGAGGGCTTGATATTCTTGCCGTACCTATCAGGAGAGCGCACACCGTATGCGGACCCGCACGCACGAGGTGTATTTTTTGGCATTACGCTCCGAAGCAGTCGGGGACACTTCGTAAGAGCTGTTTTGGAAGGAGTGGCTTACGGTCTTCGCGATTCTTTCGCAATTCTGGACGAGATGCAAGTCCCTATAACGCAAGTTCGAGCATCCGGAGGAGGCGCTAGAAGTGAGCTTTGGCGCCAAATTCAAGCTGATGTAACCGGACACGATCACGTGACCATCAACATCGACGAAGGACCGGCTTTAGGTGTAGCCCTGCTCGCAGGAGTCGGAACGGGAATCTATCCAAGCGTTGAAGAAGCTTGCAAGTCGGTCATTCGAATCGTCTCGACCACAAAGGCAAACAAGTCAAACAAGGTGATCTACGACAAGTACTACGAGGTTTACCGTTCATTATACCAATCGCTGAAAGATGAGTTTCCGAAGCTGTCGGAAATCGGCTAAGCAGCTAGAAGGGTAGCAAAGTGGAACCCCGACAGAGAATAATTGTTGCTCTTGACGTCGACACGAAGGATAAGGCTGTTGGACTCGTTCAGCTGCTTAAGGATGACGTGGGAGCCTTCAAAATCGGTTTGGAACTTGTGAATGCAGAGGGACTAGGCATCTTTGATGCAGTGAAAACGGCAGGCGCACCGCGCGTTTTTTACGACGCAAAGTTTCACGACATCCCGAACACAGTAGCAGGCGCAATAAGAGCTGCAGTCAAACTTGGTGTCTGGATGATAAACGTGCATTGCTCCGGCGGAACAGACATGATGAAAGCCGCAGTCGAAGCCGCCCAAAGCGAAGCATCGGCACTCGGTCTCCAACCGCCTAAAGTGATCGGAGTGACACTATTAACATCAATAGATCAAAGAATGCTATCGGCTGAGCTTCGCGTGACTGAACCATTAGAAGACTACGTAACCCATCTGGCACGGCTAGCCCAGCAGGCTGGCTTGGACGGAATTGTTGCATCTCCGCAAGAAGTGGAACTTATAAGAGCAGCTTGCGGGCCTGACTTTATGATAGTCACCCCGGGCGTCCGCCCCAAAGCCTTTGACACAAACGATCAGAAACGCGTCACAATCCCTCGTGAGGCAGTTGAAAAAGGAGCCGATTTCATCGTTGTTGGACGACCTATCACCCGTGCAAACGACCCCGTAGCCGTAGCGCGGGCTATTGCTGCTGAGTTGGACGGGGTTTGACCTTTCGCGCGCTTTCGTACGTGACTAGATCTTTGTTTGGCGTTCAGCGATAGGGATTAGAAGTCGCCGCGCCAACTCTATATCACCGGGTGATTTCACCCGTCCATCAACGCTCCGGCAAGCGATCGTTATAGCTTGCTCATAATCAACAATCTCTTCCGGCGTCTTGACATTAGCAGACGCTATCAGCGCAAGCTCGTAGTCCGCTATTCCTTCGAAGAGTTGTTCCCACCGCAAACTGGATATCGGTCCATTCGGGCCAGGGTAAACTAGAAAAACGTCGCCAGTCGGCCAAAGCCCCCATTCTGGATGGCTATATGGATCGTCAGACCAGTCGTTATAACTCCATCTCAAGAATCCGTCGTAACCACCCTGTAGGGCAAGCCACGGCAGCATTCGAGACTCAATCAGCGGCGAGAACAGAAACGTATTGGGATGCTCAGGTCCGCAGCAGACGTAATAAGTTGTGAGAACGCGCTGTGGACACTGCGTCCCAATCCGGCATGAGCTCCTCGGCTCCAGGAGTCGAACTGAACCAATGACCGACCGTTCTGAGGGAGCAGGCTTTGCGATACCCCTTTCGTCAAATGGGATGTGCAACGATAGGTCATCGATCCTCGGGTACATATCCTGATCGACATTACCTGCAAGCGACACACCTAACTGCGGAGCGTGGCGCTCGAGAAAGTCAATTGCAGCTTCCATCGTCGCTCGATCCCGCTCATCGAACGCGATATAGGTCTTCTCCAGCCAGCCTTTTTGGTGCAGATGGTCGACAAAAGCCTTCAAGAATGCTGACCAGGCTTCGGTATACACATCGTCTCCGATGGCAGTTTCAACACGTTTTAAAACACCAGCCTGGGCATCGTAAAACTCAATGATATTACCACCGTCCTTATTTCCTTGCGCCATCGTGAAGCAATGGATGGCACGATCTATTCCACAAGACTCATGCAGCTCTACGTAATCATCGAATGCGCTGAAGTCAAAGTGCCAGCCATCCTCACGCTTGATCCAACGCGTAGAGTTTGGATAGGGATCACGAGTTTGAGTTCCCCAAGGTTGATAGCATATAGGCACGACAGCAGTCTTTTGACCGTGACTAGCAAGGTCTTCAATATAAGGTCTAAGGACCCTAAAGTGCTCGTCGGACCAAACTTCAACCCCATACCACCTGGCGACAGCACCAGGATTCATCCAAACATTTAGGAAAAACGTCCAGTCTCGAACATCGGGCAGGTCGACATTGGCAACTTCAATTTCAATGGCGTTCGCCGTGACATCGTCGCCATCCACAGCCAGGGCAACTATACCTCGATACTTTCCAGCTCTTACCCGACGTGGAATGCGAACGCTTACGTGCACCGCTGCACACTTGTCGATGGGAAACTCCTCTACCTCATAAAGTGGATCACATACCAAACCCGCTTCCGGTGTTGGCACTACGCCTATCAGTCTCGACTTTATTGCGGTTGCCGGGATCCTGTCGCTGTCGGAAGCCAGGTCGCTAAAGATCAGGTTGGCAGCATTTACTGGCTTGTCCGCAGTCACCAGCGCCACAAGGGAGATTGTTTGGTTTCGACAAGCAAGACCTCTTAGTGGGACACCGCGCACCGCACCGTAGCCCGCGGGCAGATGTCCCGGCAGCGGCGGTCTTAACAAAGGTTGCCAAGCTATTATCGAGAACTCAGCCAATCCTACTCAACTCCCAGTATAACTCCCGAACAGTTTAACATATCTGCTTTCTTCCAGCAAAAGGGCACGGCGATACTAAAGTTCGAAACGCCGTGCCCTGTATACGATCCGATTCAGCTCTGTACGCTATCGAACAGGCTCAACTGCATACACCGAAGATGCTACTCCATACGCTTTCAACCCCACTCGGTTCAAGCATTCGTAAAGCGCATCATCAGGCGTTGCCTGGTAAACCTGTGCGTAGTCGATCTGTTTCCCCAAGTTTCCCCACGCTATGATTGCTACGCCGTACTCGCGACAAATCCTATGTAGCACACCGGTGACTGTTGTACGCTGAATCGTAAATGTTCGCGTCACCGTGCTTTTCAGCAGCCTGCTCGGCAGAAAAACCGTCTGGTATCTGCCCCACTCACCTATACTCCAAGCAACGTGCACGACGCGAACTGATCCAGCTTCAGGTGTAGGCACACGAATGATCGACGGTCTATCGCGCAGCACATATCCGCTGTATTTGGTCCCCGATATATCAACTTCAAATGCAACCGGTTTTGTGCTCCTAGTTTGAAGCCTGAGCAAATAAACACCAGGTTTTCCAACATCAACCGACAATACCAGTCCTGAACCGTTTCTATTCTCAGGCGTCCAAGGCATTGGTGCCCGAGCCGAATCTTGGTCCAAGGTGCTAATCGGAGCCTCGGAGGGTTTCTGTGCCAAGAACAAGCTAGCTATTCCAGTGCGAAGCGGGGGGAAAAGCTGCACACTCATGGCAAACAGAACTAAGACGGCAAGCCCTACTGCAGCTGCGCGCGCAGGCACGCGTATTGTAAATACCCTTTGCCAGTCGAGTCTCCACCACCTAACGCGCGCTGGGACGGCTCTTCGAGCACTCTCAACGCGAGCCATCACGCGTTCCCGGAAATCAGCAGGTGGCTCCACCTCTGGCATAGACTCAAGCATCTCTACAGCCGACGCAAATCGCTCGTAAATACGGTTGCAGGATTCACACCCGGCTAGATGCTCTTCCAGTTTCGCCGCCAGCTCGCCGTCGATTGAGTGCTCGAAATATGCGGAGAAGAGATCCCGAGCTCTCTTACAGTTCATATTCCTACGCTCCAAGCGGAAACAACATTAAGAAACATTAAGCTAACCCGCGCCACAAACCCGGGCACAACATTAGCTACAAAAGAACTTCATATAGCTAGACTTTTCGTTCAACCAAAAAGTTCCGGCTCCAAATCCAATATTTGCGCAATGGCAAGGCGCGCCCTATTTAATCTCGACTTAACCGTACCGATAGGCAAGTGCAAAATCTGAGCGATTTCCTCATAACTGCGGTGCTCGACGTGGTAAAGCGTGATTATAACGCGTTGGTAGTCGGGAAGGGAGTTAATAGCTCTCTGCAAAACGCGCATTCTTTCTTTAGTCTCTACAATCTCGTCTGGTGTCGGAGCTGTATCTTCGATTTGTCTTGTTACCGAGTTCTCATCCAGCTCAATTGTGTCGTCGAGAGATGTAGTAGGATGTGATTTCAGTCTTTTTCGCTCGTCCAAGTAGACGTTGGTAACAATGCGATAGATCCAAGTAGCAAACTTCGCGTCCCCTCTAAAAGTCTGAATGGAGTGGAATGCACGGATGAATGCCTCTTGAGCTACATCGCATGCGTCGTTGTAGTTGCCGGTAATTCTCAGCGCATAGTTAAAAACGCGCTTTTCAAATCGCCTGACAAGCTCGTCAAACGCAGCAGTATCTCCAGCTTTACACCGCTCGATAAGGACAGTTTCTCCGAGCTGATCATAGCTCCCGAACGAACTCGAATTCGTTCTTCCGGACTCTCCAGTCAAGCCCAAGCTCCTCAACCCAATGCCAGACAGAGCGGTTCGGCCAATGGATTCTTAACTCCAAAACTGTTAACAGAAGCGCGTTATTGAGAACTGTTAGGTTGGTCAGGGTTCATTGCTTTAGACAGTGCAGCCTTTTCCTCGTCGGACATAGCGCGATCGCTCTGCCCATCGGTTATCCGCTTCGCATACACTCGTGATTCCTCACGACCATATAGACTGCTCAAAGCGAATCCATTTCCCTCCCCATTGAGAAGCACTAGTGCGAAACTCTGTTCACCGCCCACGTCTTCGAAAGCGTCAAATCTTACTATTCCAATCCTCTGAAAACACTTGGCAATGTCCTCAGAGTGCTGATTGAGTTTAGCGTTTAAGTCATCTAGTCGAGATTCCAAAAGGGAAATTGCCTGCGTTTGTTGTGCGAGGCAGTCGACGATTTGACCAACGTTTCCGTCCGCAATCTTAGTATTATAGCGCCGAACCAACCGTGAAAGCCTGCGCCACAGCACAGCCAAGAAGGCTGCCAGGAAAACGTCGATTACCAAAATACCCAAAACTATGTAGCCATTGTAAGCTTGTAAGAAACTATTCAGATCTCGCATCTGCGAATCTCACCTTTACGCCGATAAATTCTCTCTCGATTATACCACAGCAACACCGTAGCTCAGATGAATCCTCGGTAGACCATCCTTGGGCAGCTACTAGCTCTCGCGTGCTGCTTCAGCCATAGCCAGTATGTTTTCGGGCGGAACGTTAGGCAAAATAGCTTCGTGAGACGGACTCACCACTAAATTGGGTCCTAACAAACGTTTGACCCTGCGCACATCTGCCCGAACATCATCTGGACTTCCGCGCACGAGAAGCTGCTGAGTATCAATTCCACCAACAAACGCTATTCGCCCCTTGAACCTGCTGGCGAGATTCTCAGCGTCCATGCCTACCGCCCGTGCTTGCAACGGATGTAGTGCATCGATTCCAATTTCTATGAATCGATCTATAATCTTGTGTACAGACCCGCAGCAATGATACATAACTTGGTAACCAAAAGAACGAGCAAGCGCAACTAGTTTCTGAGTGTAAGGCATTACGAAACGCTCAATGTGGTCACGGCTGATAATCAGATCTAACTGCGTTCCCAGATCGTTGCCGAAGAAAAAAGCGTCCATATGGTCTCCCGCTAGCTGGAAAAATCGCCTGTTCGCTTCTAGATAAAACTCACACACATTGCGGGTAACAGCGTCAACGACCTCCGGATGTGTGAACATTTTTATGAAATAGTTCTCCATCCCGAAGAAGTCGGCTACGATATGGAAGAAGCAAGACCACATTCCACTCGCGCGGTATACATCCCCTGCATTTTTCAACCGCTCCAACACATCCGAAAAATCCAAATACTCAACGGACGGCCAACCGTCCCAGGCATCCACTTCCGTAGGATCCTCGCAATTAGCAAAAATAGGTTCGGTTTTGCCGGATGCATCAGCCCGCGCCAGATTCCACATTGGCTTTCCATCCGGGTGCTTGTAGCTATCCCACTCCGCCGAAATCCACCTGAGGTCGTCACCAAGCAGCAAACGAACTTCCTCTTCCGTTGTGCACCCAAAGAACCTTAGCAGCATAGGCCAGGTATCGGGATGGGGCATGCCCAACCAGAACGCACAGCGATCCGGTCTTCCACCTGCGAATATTGTTCGAACACGCTCTCTCGAAGTCACTTGTCTAGTCCCATAGGCCTCTCATGAATTTGAATATCCGGTCAGATGCACCCGGGAGGCTTTCGTGGCCAAAATCCGGGTATATAAGCATAGTCTTTTTCGACGTGATTTTGTTGTAAGCGGCAAACTGAGTGGATGGGGGACAAACTGTGTCCATCAGACCCGTCAGCATAAGGACTTCCGCTTTTATTCTGGGCGCCAGATGCTGATTGTCTATGTATCCCAGCTTGGTAAAAATCTCCTTTTCACGTTCGTGCAAAGGATCGAAGAGCCGAAAATACATAGCCAGTTCTTCGTATGCAGCTTTGGCGTAGTCCAATTCCCACACGCGCTGGTAATCGCATAGGAATGGATAAGTTGATGCCACACGCTTGATCCTTGTCTCCAAAGCCGCACACGCTAGTGCAAGACCACCGCCTTGCGACCCTCCAAAAGCACCTACCCTATCTTCATCTACTTCCGGCATGGACATCACAATTCCAGCCAGCTGCGCGCAGTCCAAGTAAATGGAACGAAACAAAAGCTTCTCAGGCGTGTCATCTAACCCACGTATTATGTGGCCACGGAATGTATTCCCCTTTACTCCGCCAACGTCCTCGGACAAACCACCTTGCCCTCTACAATCCAACGCAGCGACAGAAAACCCCTGTCCTACCCAACCGAGATAGGCAAACCAGTCGCCGCTGTTACCGGAATAGCCGTGAAAAGCCAATACGGCAGGATGGGGCTCCGGAACGTGCTTCGGTCGCAGATATTTAGCGTGTACACGCGCTCCGCCAACACCAGTGAAGAACAAGTGGAAACACTCGGCTTCTCTGGCCGGAATATCGGCCGGAACCAGCTCCACACGCGGAGCTACTGACCGCATCTCATCCAATCCACGGTCCCAATAGGAATCGAAGTCATCAGGTCGAGGATTTCGACCTTGGTACAGCTTCAGCTCTTCCAAAGGCAGATCAATAAGTGGCATACGGTTCGATCCTCCAAGATACTCGAGACAAGTTTTATGCCCGAGCATAAGATTATGAAGTAATCAGGTTCAGTGTGAGGGTAGATTCGCGAAGCGCACTCCGTTCGCGATCTGGTTAATATACAGCTCTTTCAGTGTCCTTTTCGAACACGTGGCTCTTGCTCATGTCAAAGACAATCTCCAGTTCCTCACCCTCTTTTGCTTTTGTCTCAGCATCTATTGAAGCGACGAGTGAATGATTTCCACACGTTAAGTACATTGTGACGATGGGACCCATCGGTTCTATTACGTCAACAACCGCTCTGACGGTGTTATCCACCGTTGGTTGAACTATTCCGCCGAGGTTCTTGTCAAAAATGTCTTCAGGGCGTATACCAAATATTACTTCCTTGTTTACGTAGGGCTCCAATAGTTGTGCCTTCTCTCGTGGGGGTTTGACCCTGAAACTCCCTCCGTCGATCACGTAACCATCGTCGCCGGCGACAATCTTGGCGTCCAGGAAGTTCATCGAGGGAGTGCCTATAAAACCAGCTACGAACTTGTTGGCAGGATGGTTGTAAACGTTAAGCGGGGTATCCACTTGCTGAATGACGCCGTCGCACATAACTGCAATGCGATCGCCCATCGTCATGGCTTCAACCTGGTCGTGGGTAACATAAATCGTGGTTATGCCAAGCCGCCTGTGCAATTTGATGAGCTCAGCCCGGGTTTGGACTCGAAGTTTGGCATCAAGGTTGGAAAGCGGCTCGTCCATTAGGAACACTTTGGGCTCTCGAACTATGGCTCTCCCCAAAGCAACTCTTTGCCTTTGACCACCAGAAAGCTGCTTAGGTTTGCGATTAAGCAGTTCTGTAAGGCCTAGAAGTTCCGCGACCTCAGTTACTCGTTGCCGAATCTGCTCTTTAGGCAACTTGCGGAGTTTCAGTGCAAATGCCATATTGTCATATACCGACATATGGGGATACAAAGCATAATTCTGAAAAACCATCGCGATGTCGCGATCCTTCGGCGAGACATCGTTTACAAGTCGATCACCTATGTAGATCTCTCCTTCCGTCGCTTCCTCCAAGCCGGCTACCATACGAAGAACGGTCGTCTTTCCGCACCCAGACGGACCGACCAATACTAGAAATTCCTTGTCATTGATCTCGAGATTTACGTTGTTCACGGCAACGACGTTTTTGAACGTCTTGGTCAGGTTTTTGAGAACTACTTTCGCCATACGCCATATGCCTCCGGTTTTGCTTCGGGCAAGGCCCCAATTTCGCCGAAGCAGCTACATATATTGTTGTTTCCCGTAGGACCCACAGGGCTGTGACCAATCACCGCAATCTTAGATACACGCGGGATTATACAAAGAGTTGTTTTGAACTGTCAAACTTCTACGGTGTTGCATTTTCGCGTGTAGGCGTATAAATTAGTTGGGTAAGCATATTGTGGAATCTGAAAGAGATACCACATACGGCAAACTTCAATCGCGTTCCCGACAAAGTCTACCCGGAGGTGAAAATGGCAGACCGAGTCTTTAGGGAAAAGCCTTTGAAAAGAGTCGATGGCGGAGGACTGAAAGACAGACCGCTCTGCGAGAGATGCGGACGGCCGGTGAGAATCTCTAGGGAGGATTACTTGCGCGGCGAGATTCTCTGCCCTACCTGTGCAGCCGAGGGCAGGACACCAGAAATGGATGAGTTCGATCTGGGATCTCGGTACGCTTAGAAAATAACCGGAGCAGACATTTTCCGAAGGCACAACCCCGGCTTATGGCCAGCGCAAAACTCTCCAGCAGAAGGCAAAGCCATAACCAATGCCGGGGTAAACAGTGTGCTGACTTACTTGTTTTTGCCCAAGTAATCTGCTAACCAGTCGGCGAGCGGTTCGAGATCAAAAGAATCCCAGTTCTCAGGATGACCTATTTCGAACAGGGTCACGCCGACTACGTACGAGTCTGGTTTTATTTCCGAATCGAACCATCGAAGCCAATCTTTGTACTTTTCAGCTGAGTCCCGTTTCCAACCAGGTTTATCGGGGTGATTTCCGTCGTTGTCAACACCGCCCTCCGTTAGAACAAGAGGTAGGTCAACTAGATCTGGTGCACACCGTTTGAAGATCTCGTAGAATTGGCGATAGCGCAACGAATACCAGATCTCAACTTCCATATCCTTAGTGTATTTCAATGTATAAGAATGATAGGACCACGCCCCGCGCAGTTGTTTCGCCAAACGTAACGCTGGAATGAAAGCCTTTATTTTTGCCTCTATCTCAGCAGGTGGACCCGTGGGATTGCCAACCGGAATGCTGCCTACACAAGGTCTGAAGCCATTCTCAGCCATGATCTTGGCAAGCTCTAACCAGAACTTGCAGAACCATTGGGCGTCCTCAACAGTCGCCCAGCAAGGCGTATTGTCGCATTCGTTTGGACCCTCCAAATAATCGATAAGTTTTTTCTGCTCTGGCGATAACTTGGACAGCTGCGGATACAACCACTTAGTCCAATAATCGCGCGCACATGCCTCCGGATTTTCACTTGCTTTGTAGCTAACGGGCGTGTAAATACGAAGAACAACCACTCCACGAGGATGCAACCTTTTGAAATCTGAAAGCGCAGCCAACATCTCGGGAGTCGTATCCACGATTTTTATGATGGGACAGTTAGCGGCAATTATTTTCTTTGCCCCATCGGTGTATCTGACAAGCAGGTGAATACCTATTTTGCTACGCGTTGAAGACTGAGCGGCGAAACAGTTAGCGATCAAGCTCGTAAACACAACAAACAACACCAACAATTCTCTCATTGTTGCACCCCCCAACGCATTAATAATAGCACAGTGAAACGGTCAACAACATACTTGCCGCAAGGTACCACGAACCGAAGGGAAACCAGGGGGTTGAATGCAGTTTTCTGGCAATGAGCTTTATACGTTGGCCAGCACACTGTTCACAAGAACCAGCAAGAATTAGAAAATCCCGTAGAATACACTGACGAAGACGGTGGTATTATACTAAACTATAACTGGTTTGCGCTGTTGGTGAGCATCTGAGGAGGTAACACGTGAGCTACGAACTTGGGATGAACACACTGAAACTCATACCGGGCGAACGCTTAGGACATACAGAATACTGCAGTAACTATGCCCTGATACGCGCTGTAACGGGCTTAGACCCGAAAGACAATCCTGAAGCATTTCGGAAATTCCACGATATATGGCACTACGATTTTCTGTGGGTATCAAACGATGGACCCGTGGACTGGTCTAAGCGCGGCAGGGTGACAGATATGGGTCATGCGGAATTCCTCGAGGGGGGAATCGACCGTCGAGACACCATTACTTGCCCTTTTAAGAATGTTGAAGAGGTCTATGAGTTCGACGCAGTCGAGGAATATGGACTCCCACCTATGGATGAGCTCGTCCAATACTACGAAAACTTCTATCAGAACGGACAGAAGGCAAACCCAAATCAGGTGCACCCTGTAGGGTACTATAAGACCATCGTATCCGGTGCAATCCAGGCTTTTGGCTGGGATTTGCTACTTCAGGCAGCTGCCGACTGGGATCGTTTTGAAAAAGTTCTAGACAGTTTCTTCCGTCTATCGATGCATTATTTCCAAGCCCAAGCGAGGACATCAGCGCCTGTTTTCTTATGTCACGACGATTTTGTTTGGACGCAAGGTGCTTTCATGCATCCCGATTTTTACAGGCGCGCCATTATTCCGCGCTACCGGAAGTTGTGGTCCGTATTGAAAGAAGCCGGTAAGATCGTACTATTCTGTTCAGACGGCGATTTCACTGAATTTGTGGATGACATAGTCGACGCGGGAGCTGATGGACTAATTTTTGAACCTCTTACGGACCTGGAGTACGTAGTCGAGCGTTACGGTAAGACAAAGTGCATAATATCGAGCAAGGTGGATTGCCGAACGCTAACATTTGGAACCCCGGAACAAATTCGCCACGAGATAGACCAAACTCTAAGGATTGCGAAGGACTGTCCGGGATTCTTTTTCGCGGTCGGAAACCACATACCATCGAACGTACCGGTGGACAACGCATTGTATTACTTTGATTACCTGTACAAAAACTGGTGGCGCTGAGCACAATTGACAGTGTCGGACTGCGTGACTAGAATGAGTGGAGCAAAGCCGACGGACCGGCTCTTGCTGCGCGGGTAAAGGCAGGAAGCCGGTTCCGGGCGTGATAAACACCCCACACTCCGCGCCTAAAATCCGGTAATCACAACAGTATCTAAGGCACGCCACGTGCCTGTTATTCGATAGGGAAACCCTGCACCATCGCGAGCCATAGTCGCCGCACGAGGGTACCCTAGTAATTGTTCCTGCGGAGACGCAATGAAGACCGTTGCGGAGCTAATGACCAAAGATGTCATATGGATCAGTCCCACGGCGCCTGTCAAATCTGCGGTCATGCTCATGAAAGGGCACCGAATTGGCGCGCTGCCAGTCTTGGACGCAGACCAATCAGTGGTGGGCTTGGTTACCCAAGAACTTGTGCTTGGTGAACCCAGCAACCTACCGGTCTCTGAAGTAATGCAACGCGACTTCCCCAGTATAGAACCAACAGGAACAATTCACGAAGCAGCAGAGCTCATGAGCAGCACTGGCGCTACGCACCTAGTTGTTCTCGAGGATGGACGCCTTGCTGGTATTTTGGCACGCAGTGACATACTCCCAGAACTCGGCAAGACTTTTGACCCTCTCACGGGATTGCCGTGGGCAGATAGCTTACGAGAGTGGGCAATCGCCGCTCTCAAACGCGGAGATGAGATCGCCGTAATCTTTTTCGATCTCGACAAATTCGGTGATTTCAATAAGAACCACGGCCACGTGGTCGGAGACCAAGTTTTGAAGGCTGTCGCCGAGACAATACGAAAAAGTACAGATCCCGAGCTGGACTTCGTATGCCGCTACGGCGGCGACGAATTTGCCATCGTAAGCATCAGGCGTGCCGAAGAAGCGAGGGCCCTAGCCGCGATTATTCAGGAACGCATAGCCTCAACAAAAACCGAAGAACTCACCGAGCCTATTTCGGCCACGTTCGGCATGTCCGGCGGCAGGAGAACTCGTGAACGGGAAGACATCCACTACGCAGCTACAGTGGACAATTTGATTACCCGTGCCAGCAAAGACTGTATGGCGCGAAAGGCACGACCCTCCGTTGAGACGGAAAAACCTGTTGAACCGGAACGCACTGAAGCGCCAGCCGCGAAACCGACCAGATTTAGAATCAGATCCATCGACATTTCAATGAGCGGGACTGAAGTTCGAATCGGCATCAAACTTGCAGCTGGAAGTTCGGAATTAACGGGAGAGCGCTCAACTTACGCATCCGACATCAGAACCTTGCTCCGAACCGTAGCCGAAGCCAGCGCAGCCGCCGTCAGCGAGGCCCTACCGAGCGAACACGGACTCGTCCTCGAGGAGCTGTACCTGCATTCAACAGAATCCGGCGACGAGGTCGTAACAGTCGTAGTAAGCTACGTAAGCCCCGCCGCCGTTTTAAAACATGCGGGAAGCGCTCTCGTTAAGCGAGGAGACCGTCATCGCGCAGCAGTAGCAGCCACCTTGGACGCAATAAACCGAATCATCGAAATCGCTCCGCGAGCTGGACAATCTTAGTCATGCAGTATTGACCTCATCGAGTTATCTCGCGCGCGCTCGCCACGTCTTGGAAAGCCTCTCAAACTCGTCAACAATCTCTTCCATAACGCGAATCCCGCCTCGCCAAAACTCAGGGTTCTTGATATCGATGCCAACTCTGGCAAGCAACTCCTGCGGCGAGCAAGATCCCCCAGCTTTTAAAAGATCGATATACTGCGGGACAAATTTCGCTCCCTGCTCTTGGTACATTCGGTACAGAGCCATAACGAGGAGCTCTCCAAAGGAATACGCGTACACGTAGAAGGGCGATTCGACGAAGTGGCTTACATACATCCACCACAATGCGTGCTCGTCTCCAAGCTCAAGCGCATCAGCAAACATCGCTTGCATATGTCGCTGCCATATCTTGCCAATATCTTCCGTGGTCAGCTCTCCCCGTTCTCGGCGAGCTCGATGCAACTCTTGCTCAAAACGATACATTGCCGCTTGCCTCTGCACAGTCGCGAATACCTCTTCAATTTTTTCGGCGTAAAGCGCCATTTTTTCCTCAAGGTCCGCTTGTTTGGCAAGCGCCTCAAAAACCAGCATTTGCCCAAATGTGCTAGCAAGCTCAGCCACCGGCAGTGCACTGGACATGTTCAGAAAGCCCTGCTCGCGCGCGAGATAAGCGTGAACGCCGTGACCAAGCTCATGTGCAAGTGTCATCACGTCGTCGCTTCGCTCAAGATACGTCATAAATACATACGGATGAAGGTCTGCCGTCACATAGCTGCAAAAGGCTCCTCCTCGTTTTCCAGTTCGCGGCTCCGCATCTATCCAACTGTTTTGAAAGAACAACTCAGCGATCTGCCGAATCTGTGGTGAAAATCTATCAAACGAATCGAGAACTATCGCTTTGGCTTCCTCGAACGGGTATCGTTTCTTCGACTCAAAGATAGGAGCATATCTGTCGTAGTGAAAAAGCTTGTCGTAACCCAGTATCTCTTTCTTAAGCCTATAATACCGCGCACTAACGTCGAACCCTTCCACACAAGTGGCAATTACGGTATCAACTGTTTCGGCGTCAAGCTCATTCGCTATGTGGCGGGCTTGCTCGGGGTATTCGTAGCGCCTCAGCCGGTCATCTATCGCCTTGTCGTAAACCAGGGTATTGAAAATAAATGTCAACGGCCGCGAGTGGTCTTGCAAGCCCTTGGTCAAAGCCGAGGAAGCGGCTTTTCGCGTCTCGCGCTTCGGATCACGAAGCAAGGCTATGACCTCTGGTTCGGTCATCACTCGCTCCTCGCCGTCAATCACCACGTGAAATTGGATTGATGAGATTGACTCCTCAAAAAGTCGCTGAAACGCTCTGCTTCCGGTATTTGCTTTCTGTTCAAGTATCCTTTCCTCGGGTTCAGAAAGCTTGTGCTCGCGAAACAAGCGTGCAGCACGCACGAAGTGGCGATAGCGCGACATACACGGATCGTCCAGTATGGGCTCGATAATTTCAGGCGGCAAAGCCATTAGTTCGAGCTCGAAGAATATCAGGTCCAACGCTATCTCCGTCTGCCTCTCCTGCACCTTTTGCAACAGTGCCCCGTGCTCCGGCTTTGACGTATCAGCAGAAAACACCAACGACGCATAAGCCATAGGTTTTGTCATATCCTGCGCAAGCGATTCGAATTCTTCGATTGCTGTTCGAAGGTAATCAGCCGTTAGCCCTTCGCGATTGATGCTACCACGATAGCGGTTGGCAAAAGACTTGGCACGAGCTAAACATTCATCAAGAGTTTGGTCGATTCTCGGATCGTCTATTCCCTCATAAAGATCAGAAAGATCCCAACTAAGGCTCAATTTGTCAGCCATGCACTCCTCCTGTTTGGCCGAAGTTGTAAACGTCGTAGACATTTTAAGCCCCTCCCACAACTTTCCGCAACAACCTTGATTAAACAATGCGTAATATCTGTGAAGGCTCGGACCGAGTCCGCAATGCGCATCCTCGCAGCTACCTCCCCTAGCAAGAGGTTTCCACTATATGCTTCTTGAGGATTATCACAGCTTCGTCGTAATTTGATTTGACAAATTGGAACAAGGCGGTGTACGCTTGTATGGAGCTTATAGGAACAAGAACTGCTTGGAGGGAAGGATACCTTGAAGGTCTATCGATATCCTGAAAACCCGCTAATTAGACCTAGCGATGTAAAACCGTGGATGAACGGATGGGAAGTAATGTGCGCGTTCAACCCGGGAGTTATAGAACACAATGGTGAAATACTGCTACTAATGCGTGTCGCAGAGAGACCAATCCCTGATAACCCTCAGAAGGTTCTGGTACCTATCCTGGACTGCGAGAGCACAACGCCCAAGCTCAAGGTTTTGGAATTCTCGAGAGACGACCCTAGCGTTGATCTGAGCGACCCGCGTGTAGTATGCCTTCCTGGAAAGGTATATTTGACATCTATCTCGCACTTGAGGATCGCGCGCAGCAAAGACGGTCGGCATTTCACAGTCGACCCAGATCCCGCGCTTGTTCCAGACCAACCTTACGAGGCATTTGGGTTGGAAGACCCGCGAATTACTAAGCTGGAAGACACGTATTATGTAGTCTACAAAGGGGTATCCGAAAACGGAATCACTCAATGCCTAGCAACTACTCGCGACTTTGTTACGTGGACTAAACACGGCATCATATTCTGTCCTGAAAACATGGATGGAATGATATTCCCGGCTAAGGTGCGCGGGAAGTACGTTGCTTTGCATCGGCCTCAGCCCAGGTTCATTGGTGCCCCGAATATGTGGATTGCTTACTCGGAAGATCTGATTCATTGGGGAGAGCACAAGTTACTACTGGCGTGTGACCCAAGCAGTTGGGAAAGCGGACGAATCGGTGGCGGTGCGGTCCCGTTTTTGACAGATCGGGGCTGGCTAGAGGTATATCATGCTGCGACTCCGGACGACCACTACTGTCTTGGGGCAGTGTTGCTAGATGCGGAGTACCCCGAACGCGTGATTGCTAAAACTCCGGAACCGATAATGCAACCGGAAGCTGTCTATGAAACCTCAGGATTCAAGCCGAATGTAGTTTTCACCTGCGGAGCGATAGTAAAAGGCGACACCATATCTATCTATTACGGCGCATCGGACGAAGTGATCGCGGGAGCCGATTTGAGTGTGAACGAAATTATCGACGCGCTGGTGCCGTTAAACTAATCTAACAAATTCGGTGGGTCGGAGAAAATACTCCGACCCTGTTTTCACCTCGTAAAGATGTAGTTCGTTCTGACTTGGCTATCTTACGGCCGGGGCATCCTTTCCCCGACCGTAGGCCTCCTTGCCTCCCGATCTGCCTCCTGCAAAACCCACGATAACAAAATCAGACTATCATCTCAACCGCATCTGCTGAAGCCGCAACATCTGCATATTATGCAACCAGACTCGTGCTCCACAGCTGATCCGCAGTCTGGGCAAGCACCTACAAGCACATCCAGCTTGTCCATTGGTTTGGTTATAACATCGGTTGGGACGCCAGTCTTGCGCTCCTGCAGGTAGTGTTCGATTGCGATTCCAATGGCGTCAGCGCAAGACATCACTGCCCCACCGTTACCCCATGCTGGCGAATGACATCTAATCCCTCTTAGATGCTTATGTATAGAATTCGGATCTACGCCGGCACGCAGTGCAAGAGAAATAAGCCTTCCGATTGCCTCCAGCTGGCTTGCGTTACATCCACCAGTCTTGCCCATCGCAACAAACACTTCACACAAGCCTTGGTCGTCCTCGTTGATGGTAACGTACATCGTGCCGCAACCAGTGTTTATTCGCTCGGTGGAACCGTAAGTCCGAGTCGGACGCGGTCGCGGACCTCTGACAGCTCCCTGCTCTTCTTGCTTTGCCTTTTCTTTGTCCTTGCCAGTCAGATTCAGTACCTGCGAGTCTCGGCTGCCATAACGATATATCGTGCAACCCTTGCATCCCTCGCGGTAAGCCAGCTCGAATACTTGTCGCACATCATCCGGCGTCGCGTCTTCGGGGAAATTGACAGTCTTAGAAACCGCATTATCGGTGAATCGTTGAAATGCGGCCTGCATTCGAACGTGCCATAACGGCGAAATGTCCAGCGCAGTCGCAAAAATTCTTTGTACTTCCTCCGGAACCTCATCCATGCCCCGAACGCTTCCCCTCTCTGCTATTTTACGCATAAGCTGATCAGAGTAAAAGCCGCGCTCGCGAGCAATCTTCTCGAAATACGGATTAACCTCAAGCAGTTCTGTACCGTCCATGACGCGTTTAATGTAACTAACCGCAAAGAGCGGCTCGATCCCACTCGAACATCCTGCAATTATGGAAAGCGTCCCTGTGGGTGCAATGGTGGTTACGGTGGCGTTGCGCACGGGCATGCCGTCAGGTCTGTCATAAATGCTACCCTCGAAATTGGGGAAAACACCTCGTTCGCCGGCCAACTCGCTTGAAGCCTTTCTGCCCTCGCTCGATATGAAACTCATCAAACGCTCAGCAACCAAGATGCCCTCTTCAGAATCGTATGGTATACCGAGCTGGATCAAAAGATCCGCAAACCCCATAACTCCCAAACCGATCTTGCGATTGCCGAGGGTCATCTTCTCAATTTGCTCGAGCGGATAACGATTTACATCTATCACGTCGTCAAGGAACCGAACGGCCAGGTGAACTGTGCGTCGCAGGTGCTCCCAGTCGACATCAAGCCTGCCACCAACGTCCTTGACCATCCGAGCCAAGTTAATAGAGCCGAGGTTGCAAGACTCATACGGAAGCAAAGGCTGTTCGCCACAGGGATTTGTTGACTCTATTTCGCCCAATTTGGGCGTTGGATTGTCTCTGTTGACGCGATCAATGAAGATAATGCCGGGCTCACCCGTCGACCAAGCCATGTTGACAATCATATCGAAAACTTTGCGAGCGTTGAGCTTCTTAACTGGCTGACCGGTTCGGGGGTTAATGAGATCATAATCGAGTCCCTGAGCCGCAGCCTCCATAAATTCCTCGGTCAACAAAACGCTGATGTTGAAATTGGTAAGCCTAGAAGTATCTCGCTTGCACGTGATAAACTCCAGGATGTCCGGGTGATCGACTCGCAGACACCCCATGTTTGCACCTCGGCGCGTACCACCCTGCTTTATCGCTTCGGTAGCAGCATTGAAGACCTCCATAAATGAAACCGGTCCGCTGGAAACACCATTGGTACTCCTAACCACATCCTGCGCCGGTCTCAATCGCGAGAACGAAAATCCTGTCCCGCCTCCGCTTTTATGAATGAGTGCAGTGTTTTTCACCGTCTCGAATATGCTTTCCATAGAATCTTCAATGGGAAGCACGAAGCACGCGGAGAGCTGACCTAAGTCTCTACCGGCGTTCATCAATGTAGGGCTGTTGGGGAGAAACTCTAGGTTACGCATCATCTCGTAGAATTCCCCAGCTACTCCTTCAACGTGCTTGTCGGACGCCCCATAAAGCCTCTCAGCTTCCGCGATGGCACAAGCTACCCGTCTGAACATGCCATCCGCATCTTCTAGCAGATTTCCGTTTTCGTCCTTCCGCAAGTACCTCTTTTCCAAAACGGTAAGCGCATTTTGTGTAAGCACTCGTCCCTGCCCTCCTAGCATCGTTTATCCTTATGCACTACTTTGTACAAGCAAACCTTGATAATCGCCACATAGGTCTGCCCCGTGGCAATAAGCTTGCAATAAATTTTCTATGCCTTGTCTCTCCTGACTCTTTTTCGCCTACTGCGTCTACTGAGAGCCTCGACTATCTCTTTGAACTGGCTAATATCCTCAAACTGCCGATAGACCGACGCAAACCGCACGTAGGCTACCTGATCGATCTTATGTAGCGCCTCAGCAACCATTTCGCCCAAAACCTGCGATGATATTTCCTTTTCCCCTGAATCGTACACCCGGCGCTCAATCTCATCAGCGGCGGCTTCAAGGGTTTCCATGGCAACAGGTCGCTTTTGGCATGCCAATGTCATGCCCCGCAGGATCTTACTGCGGTCGAAAGCCTCACGGCGACCATCGCGCTTTACTACCATAACAGCCAATTCCTTTATCTCTTCGACGGTTGTAAAGCGCCTACCACACGACAAGCACTCACGCCTGCGTCTCGTGGCTGCGCCGTCTCGTATGGCTCGCGATTCAAGAACTCTGTCTTCCTGAAAACCGCAAAATGGGCATTTCATTGCACAAAACCACTAAGTGGAGTAGAGTTGTATAGAGATTGCATCACACTACTGATAGCGCTGTCACGAAGTGTAGCACATCACATGTGCCGTGTCAATAACTTCGGCAAAAATTTTTTGGGAAATTGCGCTAGCTGACCAAGCGCACGAAAGTGTTTGGGTGGCGTTGTGATTAAAGCCTTACTGCGAGTCCAAACTAGAAGGGAGGATACGGATACGGCACGATTGGAACCTCAGGCACTATCCAACCGCCTATTGGACCATACGGAACTATCGGTCTACGCGGTCCGCCAAGTCGACCGCGAAAAGCAGATGGCGGAACCCCAGGTTCAGATATGATTATCGGAGGTCTCCTGCCGGTCAAGATCTGGATCTGCCCAAGTTGGTATGGCGGCATATAGGGGTAATAGTACGGGTAATAGCCATAAGCGTCCGCAAACGGCACTGCTGGATACGGATAATAGCCGGGGGCAGCTGGAATCTCCTGTGCCTCAGCTGCCTGCGGTAGCTGTTCGCTGGACGTGCTCTGCTGATCGATCGAAGACGATTGACCCGCTCCAGATGTCTCTACCGACTCTTTTTGTTCCGCCTGTGTTTCGGCAGTTGCCGTTCGTTTGCCAATTGTGACCCTGGTTGCAGTGTCTTCGCTAGCAGCTCTCGGCTCAATTATATAGACGCCATTTTCGACTCGCAGTGCGAGCTTTGCCGCGTCCACAAGAGCCTTAATTGCATCGTCAACCGTCAGTCCACGCAACTTTAGCTCCTTTACTTTCCCTGATACACCGGGACGAACAACATAGGGAATTCCGCTGTCTCTGAAAATCGCGTGGATGGCGTCCTCGACCGACACATCCTTGAGCTCCAAATTGACGATCTTATCAGAGGGGGGTTTGGAGGTAGCCTGGTCGCTGTGTGCTATAGATGACACAGCCACGGCCGCTAAGCACACTAACAAAGCAAATATAAGCAGCTTTCGTGTTTTCATAGCCGATCTCGCTTTCGCAGCCATTACTGCCGCAATACTCTGTCATTAGGAAATATACCCGATATTAGGACGCCTGACACAACAACATCGTTCAATCTAATCAGCCGACAAACCTATACTTGATCAGCGTCCAGATACACTCTACACCGTCGTACCATCTGATCTTTTTGCCCTGGGCGTGAGTACGCGCCTCGTAGCGAATCGGAACTTCTGCATATCGAAAGCCCCGCTTCAGCAATCTAGCTGTGACCTCCGGACAAAACTCAAATCGTTTACATCTTAGCTCTATGCTTTTGAGAACGTCCGTTTTGAATGCTTTGTAGCATGTAGCCTCATCGGTCACTTTTGTGCGATACAAAACTGTCGCAAGCCAAGCGAATATGCGATTTGCAACGTAGTTAATGAATCGCATCTTAGGTCTGCCCTGAGCAAATCTGGTCCCATAAACCATGTCCGCCTTACCCTCAACTATCGGCGCGATCAAAGCCGCATAGTCATCGGGATTGTACTCTAAATCCGCATCTTGGATAATCACTATGTCGCCTGTGACTTGCTTCAGAGCAGCTCGTATAGCGCAGCCTTTGCCCATTTGACACGGTTGTTCCACGAGCTTCACGTCAGGCTGCGTCCTTAGGTATTCACGTGTCCCATCGGTCGATCCGTCGTCCGCAACTATGATCTCTTTGTCAAACGGCTGGGCGCGAACACGGTCTAACACCTCGCCGATTGTATCTATTTCGTTGTACGCTGGTATGATGATCGAAAGTTTCATTTTACTCGAAACACTATTACGCCTCTGCCATCGTCCGACGGCGGATATATTGGATATATTGGTACAAACCTACCCTCCCAAATGGCTTGATACACAAACTTTGCGTTACCTATGGCGTCCTTTTCATCTGGGAAGAAGCGGAAGTTCACAAGTGCGTGCGTTATCCCTTCCGACTTCATTAGCCGCATAAAATCCTCAAGTGACCGGCAGTGCTTGCTGAACCTGAGGTTGTGTCCATAATCGGCCCACACATAATTGCAATCCAGATAGAATCCCCTTGTATCGCCGAACAAAGCCAACTTCGCGTTTGCAGGTAGGTTGTCGTTCACAAATTGTACTGCAGGGTAAATATCGAGAGTGTTATTTAGGTACTCACCGCGATCTTGCAAACCAAGCACGCAAGGCAAAGCCTGTTTGGAAGCAGGTAGAATCGTCCAAAGTCCGAATAACGCAGTAGCAACTACCATTGCCCACCAAGCCGGTCGCGCTTTTTGGAATCGCATTTCTCGCCAAAGCAAACCTGTGGCTAGCGGTGCAAGAACAGCCAAGGTGGGAATCAAATACCGACTCTGCTGGGTTAACGCGAACCAAATCAATACTTGCGCTAGGACAAAAATCAAAAGCCCGACCAGCCTTCTTGAACCATAACGTGCCACCAGTAATATCGGAACCGCCGCTAGAAATAACGGACCGACATACAAGCCCGGCGTATCATAGAACGCGTCTGACCTGAACGCCAGGTCGAAAGGCAATGTGACGAACGCACTAGTACCATGTCCCAACCCAAAGTGCCGCTGAAGCATCGAGTAGTTACGGGCGAGTTCCGCGCTCCAATCTCTGCCGTCGAAAAGCTCATAGAAAAATGGATATACTGGGTTTCCGGTATATATCCACGTCTTCACGTACCAAGGAGAACAAACAATCAATGCAATTGCAACGAACCTCAACGCCTTTCGCCCAGAAATTCTTCGCTCGGCTGCACGCACCTCAGCCAATAGCCAAATAATAAACAGCGGGATCAGAGCAAGCGCGGTCATTTTGGTAGAAGCGGCAAACCCAACCAAGACAGCACAAAGCGTGACATACCGGTGGTCGGAAGTGTCGAAGTAGTTCAAAAGTAAGGAAACCGACGCAACAGTATAAAATGCCGTCGCCAAGTCGATATAAGCTGTGGTAGCCTCCCAAAGCACAATTGGCATCCCGGCAACTGCCACAGCGGAGGGCCAAGCGCAACCTCTACAAATGTGTCTCCTGGCTAAAATTGAAACCGTGAGTACCAGCAGTACTCCAATCCAAAAATGTACTAGTTTTGCTGCTCCAGGCTGATTCAAGATGACACCTGGCACATACAACATTTCGGTCAAGAACGGAAAGTTAGAGTGGGATGCGAAATCGATATAGTAGAAGCCGCCATGGTTAACCCAAAGCTTGATTACAGCAAGGTGGTAGGCGAGCGAATCCCAGTCACTCATAGACGGCGGAGCAATTGCAGGAATTAAAGCCGTCAGGAATAGCATAAGAATCAGCAAAACGCACAGGATTTGCCACTTCGTGCGCTTTCGCTTGAGCAACCGTGATATGCCCGCAAGAATCCCCGGCATCCATATACCAAGTCCAAGGACGCCCAAGGCACAGGTCACAACGGGAATCCACCTGCATTTTAGACATTGCAGCGCAGCAAGCAGGAACATTAAGAGTGAGATGGTGCCCAGGCCGAGCGCTGTATCATATACGAAGCGCTCGTCCAACGATTCATCTTGCTGCTCGAGGAACGCGCGCAAGATGCGTCCGACCCCCGCCCCGGCCAGGATCAACAAACCCGACAAACATACCGCCGCTAAGCTCTCCACGGCTTTCCTACATCTCGGAAATGGGTATTACTGAACTCCGCAGGCGGACATTGCCTTCGCAAACCTCAACATCCACCCTGCCCACAAATCGGCAATGGTGCCCATGATGCGATATCAACACATCCCGGTCATCAGGAACTTCCTTTGCAACGATGTGGCTATGGCCGCCAAGAACCAAGTCTATTCCCGGAACGCCACGAACCAGTTCCAGGTCTCTTTCAAAGCCTATATGAGTCAATCCTACCACAACGTCGCACTGCGACCTCAGAGTAGGCACAAGCTTCAAAGCCGTCTCAATAGGATCCAAAAAGAAGTGATCCGCTAGTCGCCTCACAAACATTTGTTCCGTAATGCAGGGAACTGTAAGCCCGAACACGCCGACGCGAAGTCCTCCTCGCTCAAAAACCACGTGCGATGCGACGCCGCACGAAAGCTTGTCAGTATCTTCCGCACCGACCTGAGAGGCGCTGCGCAAATTCGCACTTAGTATTGGGAAACGAGCCCGGCAAATTTTCGACTTTAACCCGGTTCCGAGAAAATGGAACTCACGGTTACCTAAGCACATCGCATCATACGGCACACTGTTCATCAAGTCCAAAACAGGCTCGCCCCCAGGTCTCCAAAATATGTTTCCAGCCCAGACGGCGTCGCCGGAATCCAGCAACAAACTGTCGGGGACACTTTGCTTTAGACTCCTCAGGAAATCAACAAGTGTCTGGTTCAGGCGGTTGTGAATATCAGACGTGTGAAATATCACCAGCCGCCCCATTAGGCGACTGCCTCCGGTCCCTCACCTGCTGCCTCTTGGGCTTCGAGGGATTCGAGAAATCGCGACACTGCGGCATCCCATTCGCCGCGAGCCTTAAGTATCATCTCTATGACCTCGCGAACTGCACCTTGGCCGCCCTGCCGCTCTGTGATATAGTGAGCCTTACTCTTTATGTCTTCCGAAGCATTAGCGACAGCTATTGCCACCCCCACACGACCGAACGCGTGAAGGTCGTTCAAATCATCACCCATATAGGCGATTTCTTCACAGGTAAGCCCGTGTCGGGTTGTCAGTTCATCGATTGCCCTAGACTTGACCCAGCAATTCTGAAAAAGCTCAGTAACTCCTAGCGCTCTAGCTCTCTCCGCAACCGCCGGGGATACATTACCTGTGACCCAAGCAATCTTGAGTCCATAGTTCATCGCCAACCGGATTCCCAAACCGTCGTGTGCGTGGAAAGATTTGATCTGCTGGCCGTTATGAATGATCATAGCACCGTCGGTAAGCGTACCGTCGACATCCATCGCCAGCAGTTTAACTTTCGCAAGTCTATCTAGTAAGCTGTCACCCACTGAGAAGCTCCACTATCGTTTTCAAGTTTCAAGGCATTGAATATTTTGCTCACCAGTGAGGCTACACGATCCCTGCCTCTACAAGATCCTTAAGCATAAGCATCCCAACCGGCTTGCCATCTACCAGCACCGGCATCTCGCCTATTTTGGGAGGACCCTGCATTTCGCGCAAACCTTCAGTAGCTAGCCTATCGGGAGTAATGGTATGCGGATTAGGAGTCATCACCTCCCAAGCCCGTTTTTGCAAGGCATGCTCATCCGCCAACAACGCGCGACGTATATCTCCGTCCGTGATTATGCCGACAAGCTTACCTTCTTCATCCACGATGCACGCCGCTCCAGCACCTGCACGTGTAATCGCGAACATCGCGTCCCGCAGCAAAGCATCTCTAGGAACGATCGCCACAGCGTCTCCCGTACGCATCACATCTTGGACCCTCAAGATGAGCCTTCGTCCTAAAGCACCTCCAGGATGGAGCAGAGCATAGTCATCCTTCGTGAACCGCCTAGCTTCCATAACAGCAAGAGCTAAAGCGTCTCCCAGGGCAAGGGCAGCCGTAGTGCTGGTGGTAGGAGCCAAATCTAACGGGCAGGCTTCCGAATCTACAGACACATCGAGGACCACTTCCGCATATCTGGCTAGGGTAGATTGCGTTCTGCCCACCATAGCTATGAGCTTAGCACCGATGCGAGCAATTGCTGGCAGTATTTTGACGAGTTCCTCTGACTCGCCGCTGTTGGATATGGCCAGCACAACATCTTCACCGGTTACCATACCCAAATCACCGTGAACACCTTCAGCGGGGTGTAGAAAAAGCGATGGAGTGCCCGTACTAGAAAACGTGCCAGCGAGCTTTTTACCGATTGCGCCTGACTTACCCATCCCGGTAACGACAAGCCTGCCGCGGCACCGTAGAATCGTTTCTACAGCCTCTGCGAAGGAGTCGCCGAGGCGATCAATAAGCTTGAGTATGCCCTCGGCTTCGCTTCTGAGCGTCTGGCGCGCACGTTCGAGAGCCTTTGCTCGATCTTCTTCTGTAAAACTGCGTGAGGAGGCAATTTTTTCCACGGCAAAATTATATCACAGGCAAATCTCAGAAGAACCCAGCGTTTGCCCGTACACAGGAAACGTATTAATCAATTCGCACCCAAACCCCGAACAAACAAAAAATCTCGCCGCCCCGGATACGCTTGACAGCCCGCTACAATCTAAAGCATTTAGAAACCCGGGAGCGGCGAAGACAGTTTTGTGAAAAGCACTGTGATAGAGATAAGTATTTACTTGATCTCCACCTTCGCTCCGACCTCTTCCAATGCCGCTTTCATTTGCTCGGCCTCTTCTTTGGAAACGCCTTCTTTTATTGACTTAGGTGCGCCGTCGACCAGCTCTTTAGCCTCTTTAAGGCCAAGGTTGGTTAGCTGTCGAACGACTTTTATGACCTGAATCTTCTCATCACCCGGCGAAGCAAGGATGACATCGAACGAAGTCTTTTCCTCAGCTGCTTCTGCCGGTGCTGCAGCTGCACCACCCGCACCAGGGGCTGCAGCAACAGGAGCTGCCATCGCCATTGCTGATACGCCGAATTCCTCTTGCAACGCTTTGACTAGCTCGTTGAGCTCAAGCACCGTCATACTCTTGATTGTTTCTACGAGTTCTGCTACGTTCGCCATTTTTCGTTACCTCAATCCTCTCGTGTTTTCAGTGATATTTTCTACTAAGCCGCGCGGCACCTTAAGCCGCGGCACCTTTCTTATCTGCGATGCCTTGCAGAGTGAAAACAAGTTGACCAATCACCGATTGCAAAGTACCCACTAGATTGGTGATCGGACTCTGCAAACCACCGACCACCATCGCGTATAGCTGCTGTTTTGGTGGGATGTTTGCCAATTCCCGGACTTGTTCAGCCGTTAGAACATGACCATCGATGAATCCGGCTTTTATTTTCACGGGTTTAGTGGTTTTTGAAAAATCCTCGAGGGCTTTAACCGCCGTAACAGGATCCTCGCTGGTATACAAAACACCTGTTGGACCAACAAGTCCTTCTGCAAGCGGGGCAACTTGCGTATCTGCCGCAGCGATCCTGAAGAGAGTATTCTTAACAACTCGATACCCAGAGCCCGCCTCGCGAAGCTTACTGCGCAAGGAAGAAATCTCTTTAACGTTAAGCCCCTGGAAATCCGTTAGGACAATAGTGCCCACCTCGAGAATTTTCTTGATTTCCTCGACCTCTTCGAGCTTCTCCGGTTTTCGTTGCTTTTGGGCTATTTGCAACACGTCTCACCTCCTTTCATCTCAATAGCTCTCAAAACGATTACACGTCCCATAACAAAAAGGGCTGTCGCGCAGACAGCCCTTAAACTTCGAAACCTAGCGCTCATTTGCGCCATCTCAATCCACGTTTTCGCCTAGGTCGGTGCCGTCGCCATACGCGACGAACATTAAACCCTCTCGGGTACCGGCTGTCTGCGGCTGTCAGTATTACTTATTTAGTTCTCTCAGAAGATACTGTCTACCTTCAAAGAAAAGAGCAAGTCTTTTATGGACACGTCAAGAACGACTCGCGGCTCGCTGGACCTCGTTGACGTCTACGTCCACTCCAGGACCCATAGTCGAGCTAACGGTTATGCGCTGTAAATACTTGCCCTTTGCTGAAGCGGGTTTCGCCTTCAGCAGAGCCTCAACTAGCGCGTTCAAGTTCTCATTCAACTGATCCACGCTGAACGACACTTTGCCAATAGGAGCGTGGACTATCCCGGCTTTGTCAACCCTATATTCTACGCGCGATGCGCTTTTGATCTCGCGCACTAGCCTGCCAATATCCTCTGCAACCGTGCCGGCTTTTTTGTTCGGTAGCTTGGATCTAAGTATGGGACCGAGTTTGCCCACCATTCCCATTACATCGGGCGTTGCCAAGACCACGTCAAAGTCCATCCATCCGTTTTGGATATCCCTAACCAGATCTTCTCCACCAACGCGGTCCGCCCCGGCTTCTTCCGCTTCCTTTATTTTTTCACCCTGTGTGATCACGGCTACCTTCCGGGACTTGCCGGTACCGTGGGGGAGCGTCGTACTTCCCCGAACCATCTGGTCACCGTGACGTGGATCTACACCCAGCTTTATAGCTACATCCACCGTTTCGTCAAAACCAGCGTTGGCAGCTTGTTTAACCAGCTCCAGTGCCTCACGTGGTGGATGCGGCTGACGGGGGCCAACGGTCTTGACCGCCTCAAGATACCGCTTTCCTCTATTTGGCATTTACAACCTCCAACAAGACTTATGCAGGTCCCATCCGGGATAACGGCTTTCGCCTGCCGCCTGCAGAATGATGCGTCGTTAAATGAATCTTTTAGTCAACAATTTCTATTCCGGCAGACCTAGCAGTTCCCTCGAGCGTTCTCATAGCCGCCTCGATGCTGTTGGCATTGAGGTCAGACATCTTTTGCTCGGCAACCTGCCGGAGTTGTTCCCGAGTTATCTTGCCAACCTTCGTGCGATTCGGTTGACCGGACCCCTTTTCAATCCCAGCTGCTTTCTTTAATAGCTCAGATGCTGGGGGAGCCTTCAGAACGAACGAAAACGACCTGTCCTCGTAGATCGTAATCTCGGCAGGTATAATCTGCCCGACCATCGAGGCAGTTTTCTCATTGTACGCTTTCACAAACTCCATTATCGCAATCTGGTACTGGCTCAACGCAGGACCAATAGGAGGTGCCGGCGTAGCCTTCCCTGCCGGAATTTGGAGTTTGACAACAGCCAAAACCTTTTTTGCCATCTACAGCCTCTCTACCTGACTGAAATCAAGTTCGACTGGAGTATCTCTCCCAAATATGGAGATCAGAACCTTTAACTTCTCTTTTTGGACGTTTACTTCTTCGATCTTACCAGTAAAGTCAGTGAATGGTCCCGATACGACTCTCACGACGTCATCCTTGGACCATCTAACTTTGGGTTTTCTGTCAGGGGATTCGATCGCCTCTAAGATCTCCCTTATCTCCTGCTCCTGAAGCGGAACAGGCTTGTTGCCAGACGTAACAAATCCCGTAACGCCCGTTGTGCTTCGTACGAGGTGCCAAGTGTCGTCGTCGAGAACCATCTCGACAAGGATGTATCCAGGGAAAACCTTCCTCTGCACTTCTTGGCGCTTACCGCCGCGCGTACGCAGCTCCGTCTCCGTTGGGACTAGGATCCTTCCGATCCTGTCCTTCATGTTCATCGATTCTGCGCGGCGTTCGATACTCTTTTTTACCTTGTTTTCATGTCCCGCGTATGTATGTACCGCGTACCACTGTTTTTCAGCCATACTCCACGCAACCAAGAAGTCGCTAGCGGACCAGTGATCCGCCGCTGATTTGTTCTGTTAACTTACTGAGAATGAAGTCAATGCTACCAATCCATACCGAAACGACCAACACCGCAAAGATAACCACGGCAGTCATCTGCCTAAGTTCTTTCCAAGTAGGCCAGGATGACTTATGGAATGTTTCGATATAGCTTTCCCTAACAAATCTGCCCAAGCTTACGAATGGGCGCGCGATACGAGTCAAAATGCTTTCACGGTTCACTTTGGATGCGGCTTTTGCCGCGCTAGCATTTGCCATATGGGCCCTCCATCCATCTCCTCAAAGCCCAAAAAATGGCAGGGGCAGCCGGAATCGAACCGACGACACCCGGTTTTGGAGACCGGTGCTCTACCAGCTGAGCTATGCCCCTGCGCAAATGTGCTCTATATCGGTTGTAAGCTCAGGTCGCCATGTATTATACCACAATTATCTGTGGTGCGCAAACACAAGAAAAAATCGAGCATTTGCGCCGGGCGACTTGGCCTACTTAGCCTCCCGATGCTGTGTGTGTTTTCCACACCACTTGCAATATTTGCGCAGTTCTAATCTGTCAGGGTTATTGCGCTTATTCTTGAACGTCGTGTAGTTACGACGTTTACACTCTTCGCATGCAAGGTTAATTATGACACGGACTTCGCCGCTACCCTTTTTTGCCATTTGTCCTTCCGCCTGTTATCAGAACCGCCGTGCCTGTCCTGGCGGCCAAGGTTGTTTTTAAAGCCTCAAACCGACATTCAATCTCTTAATCAATCACTTCGGAGACGACTCCGGCTCCGACAGTGCGACCACCTTCGCGAATAGCAAAGTTCAAACCCTGCTCCAACGCTATCGGGTATATCAACTCAGCACTGATCTCCACATTA
>Ga0123519_10000759_pt1 | contig 56815 bp, 52 predicted proteins | sample YelNatPaOPRAMG02_FD_87396 | JGI IMG/M metagenome (GOLD analysis project Ga0123519, IMG submission 87396) | Hot spring microbial communities from Yellowstone National Park - Yellowstone National Park OP-RAMG-02 (version 2) | ecosystem: Environmental > Aquatic > Thermal springs > Hot (42-90C) ...
ATCGCAAAGTTATCCGTTCCAGGTCTATATCCACACCAGAAATAGTGTGATTCTGAATCTGACGAATCTGCATCCAAGTTCTCAAAAGGTATATAAATTTCTGTCTGAATAGTATCCCATTCAAAATTACCTTTCGCATAACTTATAATGTTATCGTAGTCAGGAAATTTCGGTCCCCATGGGCTTTCATATAAAACTGTTTCAGTCTCAATATCTATATCCATCCTCTGGTCTGCAACAAAGAGATAATATGGTTGTCCTACCTGACCTGTGGTTGTATTGTAATTCATCACTGTGAATGCAACAAGGGAACATTCTGTGGGTGGAACGAATCTTGATGCCTGTGTATCCTGAACAGGTCTTGGCATATAGTAAAACCAATCATAGTTGTGATATTGAATTTCCCAGTTAGCAGTTGAGATGTCCTTTGAATTTTTCAGGAAGGATTTGAAGTCCTTGCGATAAGGAAGATAGTTAATTCTGTGAGAACCAGGTGTTCTGCATTTGCTTTCTCCACCATCTTCTGGAGAAAGCATAAGTAATGGCTTCGCAGAATTCAATAAAACAGATATAAAAAACATTAATAGAAGTTTACGCATAAAAACCTCCTTTTTTCTATCAATATATTATAATAAAAAAATAAAAATTCGCAATAGTAAAAATTTTTTTTATATGATTGACAAAAATAAATGTGAATTATAATTGAATCTTGATGGAAGAAAATGATACTCTAAAAATATATACAGATGGTGCTTCAAGAGGAAATCCTGGTGATGCAGCATTCGCATTTATCTTTGTAAATAATGATAAGATTATATATTCAGAATCAGGAAATATTGGGAAAACAACAAACAATGTTGCTGAATATACTGCATTGATTAAAGCACTTGAAAAGGCAAAAGAATACAAAGATTGGAAGATAGAGGTTTACTCTGATAGCCTCCTTCTCATAAATCAGATAAATGGAAAATGGAAGGTAAAGAAAGAACATATTAAAAGATTATTTAACAGGATAATTGAACTTAAATCAGTATTCAAGGAGATAAAATTTTTTCACATAACAAGAGAAGAGAGATTTATTAAATATGTTGATAGTTTATGTAACAGAAGATTGGATGAAATTTAATCAAAAATTTTTATTGACAGAATCTTATTTTTTTTAAAAATTAAAATATGGATTATGTGAGGATAAATGCAATTGTGAAAGGATATGTTCAAGGTGTAGGTTATAGATTTTTTACAGAAAGAAAGGCAAAGGAATACGGAATTACAGGATGGGTGAAAAATCTAAGGGATGGAAATGTTCAGGTTGTTGCAGAAGGTGAAAGAAGTATTATTGAGGAATTTATTAAGGATTTAAAAGTGGGTCCCCATAGTGCGAGTGTGACAGATATTGAAATTAAATGGGAAAAATACACTGGTGAATTTAAAGATTTTGAAGTGAGGTTTTAATGGACTTAAAAAAATTCATAAGGGATGTTCCTGATTTCCCGAAAAAGGGAATTATTTTTAAGGATATCACAACGCTATTAAAAGATAAAGATGCTTTTAAGGAAGCAGTTGACAGGATGTGCGAGCCTTTCTTAAACAATAAAATAGATAAAATTATTGCAGTTGAATCAAGGGGTTTCATATTTGGTGGTGCAATGGCTTATAAGATGAATGTTGGTTTCAACATTGCAAGGAAACCAGGTAAACTTCCATGGGAAAAGATAAGAGAGACATATCAACTTGAATATGGTGAAGATGCACTTGAAATCCACAAGGATGCCGTAAATAAAGGTGAAAATGTCCTCATTGTTGACGATCTACTTGCAACTGGTGGAACAAGCCTTGCACTCGCAAAACTCGTTGAGAAAATTGGTGGAAATGTTGTTGGTATAGCATTTTTGATTGAATTAACTTTTCTTAATGGAAGGGAGAAACTAAAAGATTATAATGTCCATACAGTAATTAAGTTTTAATACTTTACTTCCCAGAGATAAAGTCCTTGTGGTGGTGGTAAAAGTAGACATTTTTTTCTTCCTTTGAAAATATCATCAATATGCAAAATATTGAATTTACCAAGATAAACAGATATAATCACACCTAAGATATGCCTCACCATCCTTCTTAAAAATCTATTTGCCTCTATTTCGTAAACGATGTATTCGTTATCTTTATAAAATCTTGAAACAAGAACATTGCATAAACCCTCATCCTTTGTTGAGAGGTATTTAAAATCTGCTTCTTTCAAAAATAAAGAAGCAATCTCATTCGCTTTATCTATCTCAATAAATCTTTCAAATTCCCAGGAAAATCTTCTTCTTAAAGGCGACTTTCCGCAAAAAATAAAATATTTGTATAGTCTTGATTTTGCATAAAATCTTGAATGGAAATCTTCATAAACTTCTTCAAGTTCTTTAATATATATATCTTCAGGTAAAACTGCATTCAGTCCTTTTTTCAATTCATCATTTTTTATCTCCTTTTTTAAGAAAAAATTTGCAACCTGACCTACTGCATGAACACCCTTATCAGTTCTTGCAGCACCAATTATCCTCACATCCTCTCCAGTTATTTTCTTAATCGCATTTTTTATCTCACCCTGGACAGTCCTTTTATGAGGCTGGGTCTGCCATCCGTAGAAATCTGTTCCATCATATTCTATAATAATCTTTATATTCCTCATAAAATGATAAAAAGAAAAATTATGAGGATTAAATAGATAAAGAAAAGGATATCACCTAAGAGTGTTTTCCTTTTATAATTAAAAGTGTATCCTGAACCAGGAACATAACCTTTTGCATTTAATGCATAACTTAAATGATCTGCCTTTCTTAATGTTGAAAATACTATCGGGAAAAGGAGGGAGATAATTCTCATAAAATAACCTTTTCTTATTCCCCTTGCCATTTGGGAGAAAACGAGCCTTCTACCTTCATAGAAAATAACAGGAACATATCTCATACTCAATGCAAGCATAAAGGGGAATTCGTTCAACTTTTTTAGTTTTAGAAAATTAAAAATGGATGATAGCCTCTCTGAAAGCAGGAATGGGTTTGTTGTAAGATTAAAAATAACCGCTGTGATAATAAGAAGAAACAATCTTATAGAAAATAGTATACCATTTTTCAATCCTTCAAAAGTTGGTCTAAAAAATAAGAAGGAAAATATTACTTTACCAGGTGTGAAAAAGAAATGAAGGAGGAATGTTAGTAGGAAGAGTATATAAAAAGGTATGAGGGATTTAAGCAAAATTTTTATATTTATCTTTGAAAGAAAAATTAAAGGTATAAGGGAAACAAATAAAATTCCGTAGAAAAGAAAATTTCTTGTGATAATGATTATAAAAGAATAAAGTAGGATAAAAAAAAGTTTCAAAACTGGGTCAATCTTTGATAGAAATGATGACCTTATCTCCCTTTCAAAAAAGAGAGAAATCAGAATATCCCCCTTTGAAGGATATCGTGTAGATGTATAATACCTTTTGGAATCATCTTAGTATCAACAACTATAAGTGCTGAAACCCTGTTTCTCTCCATCATATTCAGGGCATATTCAACTGATGATTCAGGATTTATTGTCTTTGGATTTTTCGTCATAATATCCTTCGCTTTAAGTTTAAATATTTCCTCACCCTTTTCAAGGTATCTTCTCATATCACCATCAGTTATAACACCTTTCAGAATTCCTTTCTTATCAACAACACTTGTTATACCCCTTTTTGATGTCATCTCTGTAAGAACCTTCTTCATATCATCATCCATTCTCACTATTGGAACATAACTACCTGTTAGCATTACATCTTTAACAAGGAGGCTCAATTTCCTTCCTATACTTCCTGCTGGATGTATTTCAAGGATTTTTTCCTTTGATATGTTTTTTATTTTTGAGAGTGCAATTGCAAGTGCATCACCCATAACCAAAGAGGCAGTTGAAGATGTCGTTGGCGCAATATTCATAGAGCAAGCCTCTTCATTTATATTTATAATCAGTCTAACATCTGATAATTTTGAAAGTAAAGAATTTTTATTTGCAGTTATACATATTATCGGTATCTCCTTCTCACAAAGAATCTTTGCAACCTTTATTATTTCATCGCTCTCTCCGCTCTTTGAGATAATGATTGAAACATCGTTTTTATTAACAATTCCTATATCACCATGTAAAGCATCTGCTGGGTGAACAAAAATAGAAGGTGTTCCAGTGCTTGTGAATGTTGATGCAATCTTTCTTCCCACAAGCCCTGATTTCCCTATACCCAAAACAACAATCTTTCCATTTGAATTCAAAAGTAGATTAACTGCTTTGAAGAATTCATCGTTTAAAGAATCACATATTCTTAATAACTCTTTACCTTCTTTTAAAAAAACCTCTTTCCCTGTATCAATAATCTGCTTCTTCAAGTTCTTTGATTGTCTTTTCAATTATCTCCTCCAGTATTCCATTTTCCTTTAAGATAAAATCACATATCTCCCTCACTCCACCATCTCCCCCATTCCTTTTTGAAACAAATTTCGCAAACTTTTTCACCATATCTTCAGAATCTGATAAAGCACAGGGAAGACCGACTATCTTCATCGCTGGTATATCATAAATATCATCACCAACGAATACTGCTTCTTCTTTTTTTATATTATATTTTTCAAGTAATTCCTCAATCACCTTTCTCTTATTTTTAACACCAAGATACACCTCTTTAACACCTAATTCCTCTGCCCTTCTCTTAATCGTATTAGAATATCTTCCTGAAATGAATGCAACAACAATACCTGATTTCACGCAGAGAAATATTCCCATCCCATCCTTTGCATTAAATCTCTTTACTTCGTCCCCATTTTCAGAGTAGTATATTGAACCATCGGTCAAAGTCCCATCAATATCAAGTCCAAGGAATCTATACATATTTCCTCGCAGCATTGTGAATATCTAAAAGTTCTTTAAGGAAATCTTCAAGATTATTCAATGGGAAGATGGAGGCAGCATCACTAAGTGCATTTTCAGGTTCTGGATGTGTTTCTATGAAAACGCCATCAACACCTGCTGCAACACCAGCCCTTCCAAGAACCCTTATAAATTCCCTTTCACCTCCCCTTTTATCTTTTGAAGGAATACCATAAATCCTTACAGAATGTGTAATATCAAAAACAACAGGATACCCTAATTTTCTCAAAATTGGGAAAGACCTCATATCAACAATTAATCTATGATAGCCAAAAAATGTTCCTCTTTCAGTTAAGATAATATCATCACATCCACCATACCTTAATTTGTTTATAGCATATTCCATATCCTCTGGGGGAATGAATTGTGCCTTCTTCACATTTATCACCTTCCCAGTTCTTGCAGCATGAAGTAGTAAACTTATCTGCTGTGATAGGAATGCTGGTATCTGTATAACATCAAGGACATCCTTAACCCTTTCAGCCTGATCCGGAGAATGTATATCTGAAAGAACAGGGAGCTCAAAATTTCTCTTCACTTCTTCAAGGATTTTAAGACCTTCCTCAAGTCCTGGACCAAGATAATATGTTGGGGATGAGCGATTATCTTTTAAATAAGATGCCTTAAAAATAAGATTTATTTTTATCTTTTCTGATAAAATTTTAAGTTTCTCTGCAATCCTCAAAGTGATATCCCTTCCCTCTATAACACAAGGTCCGCTTATCAAGAATAATGGCTCACCACCCCCTATATAAAAATCTCCAACTTTAATTTTCTTCGTCATATTTTATAACCTCCTTTGCAAAACCTAAAAACAATGGTGAAGGTTCAATGAGGCTTGATTTAAATTCAGGGTGTGATTGTGTTGCTACGAAGAATCTATGGTCTTTTAATTCCATAAATTCGGTGAGATACTCATCTTCTAATGTGAGATGAAAACCTGAAACGACAAAACCATTTTTCTCAAAGAGATTAATATATTCTGGATTTATCTCATATCTGTGTCTGTGTCTTTCTATAACAAAATCTTTATTCAAATCCACTTTACCTATCCTGAAATCTTCAAGTTTCTTCACCCTTTCTTTATCTTTCTCTATCCTGCCTGTTTCCTTATAGAGTTCTAATGTTCTTGATTCTTCCATCTGTGCAACATAAGCACCAAGCCTCATACTTGCACCATATCTTTTCTCCTCAATTATTTCTTTCTGTTTTGGAAGAAGTGTAACAACTGGATCTGGTGTTTCAGGATTAAATTCAGTGGAATTAGCATCCTTTAAATTGAGGACATTCCTTGAAAATTCTATCACAGCAAGTTGTAATCCGAGACAGAGACCAAGAAATGGGACATTATTCTCCCTTGCATATTTTATAGCCATTATTTTTCCCTCTATCCCTGAGGTTCCAAAACCGCCAGGGACAATAATACCTTTGTATTTCTTTAATATGGAAATATCGGTAAGAGTATTAGAATCTATCCAGTTTATATTTAATTTCACATTGAGATGTGCACCTGCGTGTTCTATTGCCTGGTTTACAGATAGATATGAATCCACAAGTGTAAATTTCCCAATATCAACATATTTACCAATCATTGCTATATCAATCACTTTTTTAGGATTTAAGATGTTATTCACAAGTGTCTCCCATTTCTTCCAGTCAGGCTGTTTCCTCGGTGGTAGTGATAATTTATTCAAAATCTTTATACCAAGATATTCTTTTTCAAAATTCAAAGGAACTTCAAATACACAGGAGACATCCGGAGCAGATATCACATATTCAGCATCTATATTCGCATAAACTTCTATTTTTTTCTTCCTAACATCATCAAGTGGAACATTTGCCCTGCACAAAATAATGTCAGGGAAAATTCCATGTTCTGAAAGCATCTTTATTGCCTGTTGAGTTGGCTTTGTCTTCATCTCCTGAATGTGAGTGGGAACAGGTAAATATGTGAGAAGGACATAAACAACATTCTCTTTCCCTTCCTCCCTCTCTATACTCTTCATAGCAAACAAAAATGGTATGTTCTCGTAATCACCAATTGTTCCACCAATCTCAATAATACATATATCGTATCCTTCTGCTGCTTCTCTTATCCTTCTTTTTATCTCCTCCGGGATATGCGGTATGAATTGAACTGTCTTACCAAGATATTCACCCCTTCTTTCCTTCTCAATAACAGACTTATATATCTGTCCTGTTGTTATGTTATTTTTCTTTGGTATTTCATAACCAAGGAACCTTTCATATGAGCCTAAATCCTGGTCTATTTCTCCACCATCATCTGTAACCCAGACCTCACCATGTTCAGTTGGTCTTAATGTTCCAGCATCAACATTTATGTATGGGTCTATCTTTATTGCGGTTGTTTTATAACCAAATTGGTTAAGTATTCTACCAATAGAAGCAGTCGCAATCCCTTTTCCTATACCACTTAAAACACCTCCAACAACAACAATGTATTTCATCTTTCCTCCAGAACTATCACTTTATCCACAAATCTATTCCCGAGAAAGACAAAGTAAATACCAATCTTATCAAATGTAATCACAATATCGTTTATCCCTTTATAAACACTTTTTATAACCTCTTTCTTTCTACCTGTAATATCGTATATCATAAATTCAAGAATATCTTTTTTATCAGAATTGTAAAGTAAATTTAATTTATTTATATTCTTCAAGATTTTAAAACTATTTTTATCAGGAAAATCCTCGCTTATTCCTGAAATGTTTCTTATTAAAATGTTATCAATATAAATACCTTCATCAACAACACTACCATCACTCACAAAAGAGAATTTTATTGAAAAGGTATCGGAAGGATTTATCTCTTTCTCCCATCTTATCCATCCATCCTGTATAGGAAGGAGTGCACCTCCAGAACCTATGAAATCAAGTGTATCTTCCATGTTATTTTCACATAATATAACATATAATCCATCAGAACCATAGTTGGGAAATTTATACCAGTAATAAAAACTTAAAACAGAACTTCCTAATGGATAGAATTTTCTTGATAAAATGTATGAATTCTGATTATTTATATATGTTCTTGTTTCTTCTAATCCACAATACCAAGAGTAACTCCCTGAATAAGAAATATGATTTGAGAGATGCCACATATGGTCTTCACTTATAACGAAATTGCTTTCCTCCTCACATTCATCGAAAAATTCAGAATATCCATTAAAATTAAATACAGTATCAATTAATGGGACTAAATTTTTATGAAGAGAATAATTTATCGTTGAATTAAATCTCTGGGTGAAAAAAATAGTATCTTCATAATATCCACCACTTTTTATTATTCCTATTGTTTTCTCAGGATTAACACAGGATGGAAAAGAGTAGGAAAGTCTTGTGACATTCTGAATATATGTATGACCTTCATTAAACAAACTCACAATGATTGTATCACCAAGGTATCTCACATTATTAATTCTTATCTTAGGGCTTGCAACATAAAAATTTCTATGAATAGTATCATTTAAATTAAATCTGATTATATCACAATCTGAAAGTGTATCAGAAGCATAGAAATTAAAACACCTTTCAATTATTGTATCAATTTCAGGGTATAAAACTGGAATAAATATTGAATCATTCAGGAACAATACATCATCAGAGGAAATCTTTACACTGATATTTTCAATTGTATCTTTACTCCTTGCAAAGAGAGAAACAAACAATGTTTCACCAGGATTTATCAATGAATCATTATCATCGGATAAAATAATATCAAATAATAACTCAGGGGAATAATTTCTCTCTATCTGCAAAGGTAAAAATCCATACTTTGTTATTGTGATAAGCAAAGAATCATCATCTATTGTGAATTCGCCATTTGGACCTGTAAAAAATCTTTTGTAATTATTACCATTAAAACATACAAAAGCGGATTCAACTGGTAAACCCTTATTCAGTATCCTCACCCTGTTTGAATCAATGTAAACAATATTGAATGTATCGGGAATTTTCTTCCATATTACCATTGATGGGTCTCCAAGAAGATTCAATTGATATTGATGCCATCTGTAAACATTCTCTGTCATTGAAAGGGGAGAAAAATGTATCTTTGTCTCGTTCAATGCATCGCCAACAGTTTTAATATTCTCTAAAAAAACCTTTCTGAAAAATACCTCATCAAATCTGTCTGAATAACCAAATCCTGGATTACCAGGAGAGCCCCATCCATACCTTGAATTTGCTATCATACAAACTCCACCATTTTTAGCATTCACAAAGTGTTCTGACACTGCATCGTAATCAAATGCACCAACCCAGCAACCTATTGAGAATCCAATTGTGTATGTAGTATTCTTTAAAGTATCAACATCAGGAATGGAGATGTAATTTCCAGAAGCAGTCCACATTCCAGTATACCATCCATGCCCATTATGATTAAAAAATCCATTCCCTTTGTTTAAAATTTTCCATAATGTATCATGATAACCAAGACCACTTGATTCATACATCTTATTCACATTTATATCTTCTGGAAGAAAATCAGAGATTATATTTTTTGCTATACCACCATCAGTATATGGATTTTGCCATAGAATCATCCCACTAAAAAGTGCATCAGTTATATTTTCACCGGGATTTTTTTCATAAGATATAACCTTATTAACAAAATTTATAACATCCAGTGGAGAATTTGCAGGAACCCTTCCAACTGCGATCTCAGGGATAAGGTCAACAGAATCCTCAACCTCTCCGAATATATTATCACCATCAAAATCCCAATCACCATCAAGGTCAGCATAGTATAGGTCTGCCCTCAAACTATCCTCATCAGGCCTATAACCTGCTTCTGAACACATAGCAAATGCAACCCTTGCAGGGATAACATTCACATCACCTCCTAATATCACATATTTTAGATTATGATGAATGTATAATTCTTTTATGAAGTTCCTTAATTTTTCCTGTATATCCCTCCCCTGTGAAACATTAACGATACTATCAATATTAAAGATTGCAGTTGGTATCCCTTTCTCTGTCTTCCATTCTTTCAAGGGTTGAAAGTAATCCTTCATTTCTCCATTTGATATTATCGCAAGTTCAATGTCATCATTTTTATTATTCTTTTTATATTCTCTTTTATAATCAATTTCTATCTTAACACCTTTAAAAACATAGATGTCATCTTTATAATACTTTCCCGGGTATATGAGGAACATAATAATTGAAGTATCACCTTTATAAGATATACCCTTAAACTCAACAATACTTTTAGGGTATTCTTCAACATTTTTCATTTTTGTTTCCTTCCATATAAATGGCAGTGACAATATCTGTGGCCTTTTTGCAATTTCTATTTTCTTGTTCTTTATCACTTCAGTAGTATCAATCTTTATTATCTTGTATTTGACATCATAAATTTTTCCATCAATCTTTAAGATATATGGAAAGGCAGGGATATCTGGATAGCCCTCTGGAGAAACTTGATAAAAATTCTTCAAGTCAAATTTTACTCCATTTTCTTTGAATGAAAACTGAGGTCTTAATAAGATCTCAGCAATAAAAGAAATAATAAAAATCATAAAAACACCTCAACTTTCTTAATATCCTCAATTCTGTCAACAGAAATAAGATTCTTTTCTATCTTCACCACCTTTATCTTCCCACCTATATAAAGTGCCCTTAATTGTTCAAGTCTTTCTGATTTCTCAAGATAAGATTGGGGGGAAGAAATGAACTTTTTCAGAAAATCATTTCTATAAACATAAATTCCTTTGTGTATTAGATATTCTCTTTTATCATCAAAATAATAAGGAATAGGAGAACGAGAGAAGTATAAAGCATATGAGTTCTGGTCAATAACAATTTTCACAATATTCTCATCACCAGGTGATGAACTTAAAACATAAGGTGTAACGATATCTGCATTTTCATCCTTTATCATCTCCTCAACAAGTTTATCAATAATCATTCCATCTATCATAGGTTCATCACACTGGACATTCACTACAATATCGGCATGAATGTATTTTAAAACCTCTCCTATCCTGTCAGAACCAGATTTATGTTCACTTGATGTAAGGAAAACCTTCCCCCCAAAAGATTTAACAACATCTTCTATTCTTTTGTCATCAGTAGCAATAATAATATCTTCTACAGAGTTCGCTTTCTTTATACCTTCCCAAACCCATTGTATCATTGGCTTACCTTTGATAGGGAAAATGGGTTTACCCGGGAATCTTTGTGAATTATACCTCGCTGGTATTACCGCTATTACCTTCACTTTCCTTTTTCTCTTCTTTTATTTCCTTTTTCTCTTCCTCTCTCTTCACCGCTTTCTCACCCTCTTCTTCATAATATTTCTTCTCAGATAGGAATATATTCCTTGTCTTTGTATTTATCTCAAGAACAGAGAGATTTAATTCTTCACCAACACTGTATTGTTCCGAAGGTTTCTTTCCACCTTTTTTAAGATGGGATAAAGGGACGAAACCTGTGAGTTCATGACCGAGGTCAACAACTAAACCTCTTGAAAGAATCTCCACTATCTTTGCCTTTAACTTTGAGTTTACAGGATGTTTCCTCTCAAATGTCTTTAGAGGGTCAACTGTAAGTTGTTTTAGACCTAATGAAATCCTTCTTTTTGCAGGTTCTATCGCAAGTATTTTACAATGAACCTTCTTCCCTTTCCTGAATAATCTATTAAGATTTACATTCCTCTTCGTCCAGGAAACATCTGAAATATGTAATAACCCTTCAACACCTTCCTCAAGTTCAATAAAAACACCAAATCTCTTAATGTTTGAAACAATACCTTCAACCTTTTGACCAACATAATACTTTTTACTCACATTCTTCCAGGGGTCAGGAGATGCCTCCCTCATACCAAGTGAAATTTTCTGTTCTTCTTTATTCACTTCAATAACAATACCTTCCACAATATCACCTATCTTCATAACCTCACTTGGATGTTTTATATGTTCTGTCCATGACATCTCAGATATATGTATGAGACCTTCAACACCTTTTTCAAGTTCAACAAATGCGCCATAATCAGTGATTGATACAACCCTTCCTTTCACCCTTTTTCCTGTAGGATATCTTTCTTCAATCCCATCCCAGGGATTTGGTTCAAGTTGTTTCATACCCAATGATATTCTTTCCTGCTCCCTATCAATCTTTATAACCTTTACCTTCACAGTATCACCTATTGCAAGGATTTCAGATGGGTGTGCAATCCTTCCCCAAGACATATCTGTGATATGTAATAAACCATCTATTCCTCCAAGGTCTACGAATGCACCAAATTCAGTGATGTTCTTCACAGTCCCTTCAAGAATATCCCCTTCCTTCACACTACTGAAAAACTTCTTTTTCTCCATCTCTTTCTCTTCTTCAAGTATTTTTCTTCTTGAAACAACGATATTCCTTCTTTTCCAGTTCAATTTTATTATCCTTAGAGGTAGTTCCTTTCCCACAAAATCATCCATACTATCAACATTTTTCACATCGATTTGTGAACCGGGTAGAAACGCTTCAACACCAAAGACACTTGCCATAAGACCACCTTTAACCCTTCTCAAGATTTTTCCTGTTACATTGATCTCATTCTCATAAGCATTCTTTATATCATCCCATACCTTCATAAAATCTGCTTTTTTCTTTGATATCTGTGCAAGTCCGTGTTCACCTTCAAGGTCCTCAAGATAAACATCAATCACATCGTCAACCTTCACTTTCTCATCAGGCTCAAACTCAGATAGAGGTAAAATACCTTCTGATTTAAGACCTACATTCACTATCACTTCTTTGTTAGTTATCCTCACTACCCTTCCTTTTACAAGTCCTACCTTTGGTTTTTCCTTATCAACATACTCTGAGAGGAGTTTCTCTATCTCCTCCTCATTTGCGTTTTCAATTGGAAAACTCTCTTTTTTCATCAATAACCTCCCCTATTTCTTTTATTTTTTTATAAACATTTTGAATTATCCAGTCAGGTGTTGACGCACCTGCTGTGATACCAACTTTTTTTACACCTGTAAACCATTCTGGTTTTATCTCATCCTCTGTCTCAATATGATAAACATTCGGACACAATTCCTTTGATATTAAAGCAAGCCTTGTTGTGTTTGCACTATTTTTACCTCCTACTACAATCATTACATCCACCTCTTTTGCGAGTTGCCTTGCAGATGTTTGTCTTAATGTAGTCGCATTACAGATTGTGTTGAATACCCTTAACTCAGCGCTTAATGGTAGAAGATAAGTAACTGCTTTGAGAAGATTATCCATTGATTGGGTTGTTTGTGCAACAATACCAATCTTACCTATTGTTCCCAATTCCATCCCTTCTTTAAAAATCTCAGCCTTACCTTCAGTGAATTGTAATATACCTTGAACCTCAGGATGATTTTCATCACCCAACACAATTACTTTATAACCTTCTCTCACAAGTCTTAACGCAATCTCCTGAACCCTTTTCACATAAGGGCAGGTTGCATCAACAACTTTGAAATGCAGTCTCTCAGCCTTTTTTATAACTTCCTTATCAACCCCATGCGACCTTATGACGAGATAACCTTTCTCCTTTATGTTTTGGAGTTCTTCAACTGGTATCACACCTTCTGACCTCAATTTTTCTACAACCTGAGGATTATGTATGATTGGTCCAAATGTGTATATTGGAAATCTTAAATTCTTTTTCAACTCTTCTATTTTTTCAAGTGCCCTCATCACTCCGAAACAAAAACCTGCATTATTCGCAATCTTTATTTCCATAAAGCAAGTCTTTTTATCTCGTCCATAATTTTCTCAGAAAATTCCTGAGCAGATTTTGATGAAAGAGGAACATCAGGAGGGAATAATGGTTTTGAAAAAGCAACAAAATATGGTCTTATTCTTAAAATATGATAAATCATAGGCTGATTTGTTCCCCAAATAAGCGCCGGGACAACAGGAACTTTCATCTTCATAGCAACATAACCAATCCCATTTTTTGGTGGCAAGAAAACACCTGTCCTTGACCTTGTTCCTTCAGGAAAAATAACAACAACTTTTCCCATCTTAAGAAGTTCAATAAACTTCTTTATTGCCTCTCTATCAAAACCCTGTGTATCAACAGGAAATGCATTAAAATAAGATATTAATAATGCAAAAAGTTTATTTCTAAAGAGTGATTTTTTGCTGATAAAATTTACCTCTTTTATGAATATGGAGGCTCCAAGAACAGGAGGATCCCAATTAGACCTGTGATTGGCAGCAACTATAAATGGCCCTTTTTTAGGGATATTTTTTATACCATAAACCTCAAGACCATAAATAAATCTGAAGAACCAGTTAAGCAAGAGGTCGCAATAAAACCATATGAGTCTCATATTTTTTTACGAATCTCTTCAATAACAAGTGCTGTCTGCATTTCAATGGTAAGGTTTGTAGTATCAATAAAAATTGCTCCCTTGCTTATTTTTAAAGGCGCCTCACTCCTTGTAGAGTCTTCTTTATCCCTTCTTAAAAGGTCATTTTTTACTTCTTCAAAAGTGATGTTTATTCCTTTTTTTTGAAGGTCTCTTAATCTTCTCTTAGCCCTTTCATCTATTGATGCATCCATAAAGACCTTCACCTGTGCGTCAGGGAAGACAACACTACCCATATCTCTTCCCTCGCATATTATCTCTCTGTTGTCTGCTATTTTTCTCTGCAACTCAACCATTTTTTCCCTTACCTTTTTGAACTGACAAACAGGTGTCACTGCCCTATCTATCTCAGGTGTCCTTATCTTCTCGGTAACATCTTCACCATTAACAATTGTTCTCTGTCCATTGTTCATCTCTATTCTCAGATCAATCTCATCTAAAAGTCTCACAACATTCTCCTCATCATGGGGATCAACCTTTTTTTTCAATACATAATACGCTATTGCTCTGTACATAGCACCTGTATCAAGGTAAAGCCAACCGAGTTTTTTAGCAACATTCGTTGCGGTTGTGCTTTTACCAGATGCGCTTGTTCCATCAATAGCAACTATAAATTTCATATATGTATAATATAAAAAGTTTAAAATCTTTCAAGTAAAATTTTTCATATTGACTAAAATTTTTTTTATATTAAATTTTTGTATGTTTAAACTTATAACAAAATTTAATCTCGCAGGAGACCAGGAACAGGCAGTTGAAAGGTTATGTGAAAGGATTTCATCTGGTAAAAAATTTAATACCCTACTTGGAGTGACGGGTTCTGGAAAGACATTCACCATTGCAAATGTTATTTCAAGGTTGAATATCCCTGTTCTTGTTATATCTCACAATAAAACACTTGCAGCACAACTTTATGGAGAATTCAAATCTTTCTTTCCTGAAAATTCAGTTGAATATTTCATCAGTTATTACGATTATTATCAACCTGAAGCATACATACCTGAAACAGATACATACATTGAAAAAGATGCTTCAATAAATGAAGATATTGATAGATTGAGATTAAAGGCAACAACCTCACTACTTGAAAGGGAGGATGTGATTGTTGTTTCAAGTGTATCCTGTATATATGGTCTTGGTAAACCTGAAGATTTCAAAAGTTTTATAAAGATTATTAAGAAAGGTGATTTGATAAAAAGGGATGAACTCCTCAGAGAACTTATTGAACAGCAGTATGTGAGAAATGATATTGAATTTATAAGAGGAACATTCAGGGTAAAAGGTGATATTGTTGATATATTCCCATCCTATGAGAAATATGGAACAAGGATAGAATTCTTTGGTGATGAGATTGATGAGATTTATATCTTTGACCCTGTTTCAGGGCATAAATTGAAAAGTAAGGAATCCTGCATAATCTATCCTGCAAAACATTTTGTAACACCTTATCCGAAGATTGAAACAGCGATAATGAATATTGAGAAGGAACTTGAAGAAAGGATAAAATGGTTTCTTGAAAGGGGAAAATATCTCGAAGCACAGAGGATTGAAGCAAGAACAAGATATGATTTAGAACTCCTCAGGGAGATGGGTTATTGCCCGGGAATTGAAAATTACTCAATGCATCTCTCTGGAAGAAAACCTGGTGAAAGACCAGCCTGCCTTATTGATTATTTTCCTGAAAAATTTCTATGCGTGATTGATGAATCACATGTGACAGTTCCACAATTAAGGGGGATGTTCAATGGAGATAGGGCAAGAAAAGAGACACTTGTTGAATATGGTTTCAGACTTCCTTCAGCACTTGAGAATAGACCTTTAAAATTTGAAGAATTCATAGAACTTGTTCCTTACATTATCTTTGTCTCCGCTACACCCGATGAATATGAAATACAGATGTCAGGTGAAGTTGTTGAACAGATAATAAGACCTACAGGACTTGTTGACCCGGAAGTTGTAATAAAATCTACAAAAAATCAGATAGATGACCTAATAGAAGAAATAAAAGAAAGGGTTAAAAGAAATGAGAGAGTTCTTGTTACAACACTCACAAAGAGGATGGCAGAAGACCTTGCTGAATACCTTTTCAATCTTGGAATAAGGGTGAGATATATACATTCTGAATTTGATGCATTTGAAAGGGTTGAGACATTAAGGGGATTAAGGCTTGGTGAATTTGATGTCCTTGTAGGTGTGAATCTATTAAGGGAAGGACTGGATTTACCAGAGGTTTCACTTGTTGCTGTCCTTGATGCTGATAAAGAGGGTTTTTTAAGGTCAAAGACATCACTTATCCAGGTATCAGGTAGGGCTGCAAGGAATGTTTCGGGAAAGGTTATCCTTTATGCAGATAACATAACAGATTCTATAAAAGAGGCATTAAAAGAAATGGAGAGAAGGAGAAACAAACAAATTCAATACAATAAAGAGCATAACATAACACCAAGAAGTATTCAGAAAACGAGAGAGGAAATTCTTTCAACAACTTCTGTTGCAGATGCAAGAGAAAAATATGATGAAGAGGAAGAGATAACTTTTACGAGCGAACTTGAAAGACTTGAAAAAATAGAGGAAATGACTAAAGAGATGCACAGACTTGCTTCAATAATGGAGTTTGAAAAGGCTGCAAAGATAAGAGATAAAATAAGGAGGATAATGAATGAACAGATTAGAGAAAGAAAAGGTGTTAAAGATAATAAAGGAAGCAATCAGGGAAGACATTGGAGAAGGTGATATAACAACGGATAAGATTGTCCCTGATTATCTATCTGCTTCGGGTTATTTCCTGTTGAAAGAAAGGGCGGTAATTTCAGGGCTTGATGTTGCAAAATGGGTATTTGAAGAACTGGGGAAGATAGAGTTCTTTAAAATTGTTGAAGAAGGTGAATGGGTTGAACCTGGAAATATTGCTATAGTAAAAGGTAATGCAAGGGTTCTTCTAAAAGGTGAAAGGGTTGCTTTGAATTTTCTCCAGAGGATGAGCGGTATTTCAACATTAACAAGGATGTTTGTTGATAGAATTTCAGGGACAAAGGCAAAGATACTTGATACAAGAAAGACAACACCAAATTTAAGAATACTTGAGAAGTTCGCAGTAAAGATTGGCGGAGGTGAGAACCATAGATTTGGGCTTTATGATGCTGTATTAATAAAAGATAATCACATTGCCATTGCTGGAGGTATAAAAGAGGCATTATCAAAAGTGAAAGGAGAGATTGAGGTTAAAAACATTGATGAATTGAAAGAGGCAATTGAAAATGGTGCAGAAAGGGTTCTACTTGATAATATGAGCATAGATGAAATAAGAGAAGCAGTGAAAATTTGCGCAGGGAAAGTAAAAATTGAGGTATCTGGCGGTGTGAATCTTGAGAATGTTTATGAGATAGCAAAGACAGGTTGCGATTACATCTCTGTTGGTGCATTAACACACTCCGCAAAATCTATTGATATTTCACTTGAATTAAATGTTTAAGATTAAATTTATTAAAGGAAAAAAGGGATTAAAAGAGGCTTACAAGGTAAGAAGTGAGGTATTTGTTAAGGAACAGGGGATTGATGAAGATATTGAATTGGACAAATTTGATAATATCGCAACACACCTTATCTTATATGTTGATGGTAAACCTGTTGGAACAGGAAGATTTTATTTTGATGGTAGAGATTACAGACTTGGTAGGATTGCAGTTTTAAAAGAATATAGAGGAAGAGGATATGGAAAAATGATCACAGGCGAACTGATAAAATATGCTGAAAAGAAGGGAGTAAAAAGAATAGTTATACATTCACAGAAATATCTTGAAAAATTTTATGAAGGATTTGGTTTTAAAAGTTCCGGTAAAGAATTCATTGAAGCAGGTATACCACATATAAAAATGATTTTTAAAAAGGGAGGTAAAATGGCAACTTATATTCTTTTAACAAAACTTTCACCAGAAGTAACAAAACATATGAAAGACAGGGCAAGCATAGGGAAGAAATGGATGAAGAAAGTAAAAGAAAAATGTCCTGAGGTAAAATTCATCGCACATTATGCACTGCTTGGACCCTATGATTTTCTTGATATCTATGAAGCAGAGAATGAAGAGGTGGCAGCGAAGGTCTCTATGATAAGCCTTTCGCTCGGTGCATCAAAGGCTGAATCATGGACTGCAATCCCATACAGGAGGTTCTTAGAACTTGTAAAAGAGATTTAAAATACTTAACTAATAGAATTTTTGTTAAGATAACAATATGAAGATAACAATAATAACACATAATTTTATATATAATGATGGCCAAGGAAAGGTAAATTTTGAACTTGTAAGATATCTTTCTTCAAAAGGGTATCAATTATTATTAATAGGGAATGGATTTGATGAAAGTATAAAAGATATGCCTAATGTAAAAATATATAAGATACCAATTTTATTTAAGAAACCTAATATACTAAAACAGATTAATTTCACATTATTCTCCGACATACTTTTATTCTTTTTAAAATCTGATATAATTGATGTGAATGGGGGTATAACATTCCATAAACATCATATCAATCATATTCATTTCTGCCACTCTTACTGGGTAAAGGAGTTAACGAAAATAAAACTAAAGAATATAAAATGGCTTTACCATTATTTCTACCATTCAATAAATTCCTTCTGGGAAAAGATATGTTTTAGATACCTTGGAAAGAAACTTGTTGCTGTTTCTGAAAAAGTGAAATACGAAGTGAAAAATTATTGCAATATACCTGATGAGAAAATAACTGTTGTGCATAATGGTGTTGATGTTGAAAAATTCACACCTGAAAGAAGAAAAGAAGCAAGGGAGATGATAATAAAGAAATTTTCATTAAAAAAAGATGATTTTATAATCTTCTTTGCAGGTGATATGAGAACAAACAGAAAAGGATTTGGGACTGTTATTAATGCGATGGAATTATTAAAAGATTATGAGGATATAAAACTCATTGCAATAGGGAATATTAAGGATAATATATTTATAAAAGATGTTATTGAAAAAGGATTAAAAAATATATTTTTTGCGGGTTTCGTAAAGGATAATTTTAACTGGTATCCTGGTTTTGATTTATACATTTCACCCTCATATCAGTGTGATCACTTTTCCTTAACAATACTTGAGGCATTATCATCAGGAATACCTGTTATAACATCACCTTTTTATTTTGTAAAACCTGATGAATATCTTATTAAAGACGGAATAAATGGATTTAATCTGAAAAGCCCTGATGATTATAAAGGTCTTAAAGATTATATATTGATGATTTACAAAGACAGAAGATTGCTAAGGAATTTATCAATAAATGCAAGAAATACAGCATTGAAATTTACATGGGATAAAATGGGTGAGGAATTTGAGAAATTATTCAAAGCATTCTCACCTTATAAGAATCATCTTCTTTGAGATTTTCTCATCCCCACATAAGACTTTAAGAAAGTATACACCATTATGAGAAATCCCTGTATTTATATTATTAAAACCTTTGCTAAGGATTCCTTCATATCTGTAAATATTTCTTCCTGCTAAATCATAAATGAAAATTTTAACCTCTTCATCTTTCTTTAAGATTAGTGAAAAATCTATTTCGGAATTGTAAATTGTTTTTCCTTTAAAATATATTTTTCTTCCAATATGTTCTGCTATTTCCGAACTATCACCAATTATTATTGAGAATTCATCCTCTATATCCCTTAAAGAAAGAAAATCATTTATATGATAGAGATTATCCTTGTTTATAACATATATATCATCTTTAAATTCACCTACAATATTGAATAATAAATTCCCCTTCTCTTTCAATTCAAGTTTAAATATATTAATTGGTGTTGTATCAAGAGATACAATTGCATACCTTGAACCATCAACATTAAAAGAAACAATTGATGTTAAAAATGGTGGTTCTCTCACCCATAAAGTTTTATCAATCTTTGAAAGAATCAGATAATTTGAATTATCTTTAATAGAATCATTATAAAATTGTATATTCAAGTATGGTATCTTTAAAATATCTTCTATCTCAAATGTTTTATCAGGATAGATAAAAATTGTATCATCTTCTTCAGAATATATCAATGCACCTGTAAAAGGTTTTATGGAATCATAAAGTTTCCAGTCTTCTTCAAATCCCCAAAGATGATTCAAAACCTTTCCATCCTTTAAAATCTGATTCCTTTTCAATGTGAAAAGGAAAGGATTCCCAAAAATATTCCATCCCTTCTTAACTTGCATATAATATACCTCTTTCGTATTATCAATGAATCCATTTGAAAATTTAATATATGCATTTCCACTTAGTGTTTTCAAAAATACCCCTTCACCAAATTTTAAACTATCTACAAAATCCGATGAATTCCTGCCAATAAAGATTGTGTCTTTTACTTTTCCAAGAAGATAATCCTTCCTATCTCACCAAGATAAGAGAAATTATCTGAAAGCCTTAAACCAGAAATAATAGGTGAAGAAACAATTATCCATCTGTTTGAAGGGAATAAAATCTTGTTTCCCATTGTATCCCTTAAGATTATATTATTTTTGTAAATTTTAAAATTAAGTTCAAACGAATTTCTGTTCATAGCGTAATCATAAAGTTTTAAGGAAATCCTTGAATTACTTTCATATTCATAAGGAAGGACAAAAGAATTAGGCGAAGAAATAGGGATAAATCTTCTAAAAGTTTGTCCAAGATTATAATTTTTAATTTCCAGAAAAGCATCTTTTATCCCAGAAATAGAATCAGATATATCAAGAGAGATAAATATAGTATCATTCTCATTGAGAGAATCGTTGTAAACAATCCTGTTAAATAATGGAACAGATGTATCCCTCTTTAACTTCCTCTTCTGATATAAGTTAAAATTATTATTACCCGCACTATCAAAAGACCAGAAATAAATATTCACTAAACCATCCTCAAAAAAAGAAATAATTGTTGAATCCACTGGGCTAAAGGTTAAATTTGTATCATAAGCATTTTCAGGTATTTCTTTCATCTTCATAGAAATATATGATAAACCTGAAAGGTCTTGTGGAGTTTTAAATTTTATTATGAATGTATCATTTGAAGACCATTCTTCGGGTGAAATACTGAGAAAAAGAAGTGTATCAGGTGGGGTTGTATCCCTTCTTATGATACAGAAAGATGAATTATTAAAATCAGTATTCCCTGCACCATCAACAAGCCATACCCAGACTGATTCAATCCCTTCTTTTTTAAACTTCAAAGAAAAATTATTTGTTAAAGAAGAACCTGATGTATCATAATTAAAAGATGGATGGTTTCCAAGTTTATAAAGTATCCTTGAAATACCTGAAGTATCTGATTTTGATTGTGAAATTGCCTCTTTAACCATTATATTGTAGATTGAATCATTTTTCCATTTTGATATTTTATATAAATTGTCAACAAAGATGCTCTCGGGTGCAAATGGAGGGATTTTATCAATATAGAATGAGAAGATATCGGAATGCTCACTAATATTGGAGGCGGAATCAACAGAGAAAACCTCCCAGTAAATGAATTTCCCTTCCGGTAATTCATTTGATATAAATAAACTCTCTTTAAAAGTTGTCTCAGATAATATGGGTTCAACAAAACTAAGGGTTGTATCAAGAAGGAGGATAAAATTATTGATGCCTGAAATAGAATCATAAGGGATAGACCATTTCAATAAAGGATTTACGCTTATAAATGAATTATTTGGTGGCGAGATTGGTGAAGGTGGTTCTGGTTTTATTCTGTCCAGTTTCAATTGAACAAAATTATTTTTAGTGAAATCACAATTTAAGGCACTATCCAAAGACCAGATGAACAATCTATGTATTCCATCATAAGGGAGAATATAAATTAGAGAGGTATCAGGATTTATTGAAAAAGTGGTGTCATAGTTATTTTGTGGGGATGAATCAATTTTAAAGAATATCTTAAAGATACCTGATAAATCTGGAGGAATTTGCCATCTCAGAAAGAATGTATCTTTATTTGTCCATTTATCAGGTTCAAGAGTAAGATTCAACAATGTATCAGGTGGGGTTGTATCCCTTCTTAAAATGAAGAAAGATGAATTATTAAAATCAGTATTCCCTGCACCATCAACAAGCCATACCCAGACTGATTCAATCCCTTCACCATTATAAATATAATCAAATGGGAAATTGTTAAATGATGAAGTCGTATCAAAATTAGATATTGGTGGACTTCCTTCTTTTATTAATACCTTTGAAATCCCTGAGATATCGTTTGCATAAAATGAAATATTAAAAATTGAATCTTTTTTCCATTGAGAAATAAAAGGGATCCCATCAACCTTAATACTTTCAGGTGTATAAGGGGGAATATTATCAAGGTAGAATGAATAAATCTGTGAAGGTTCGCTGATATTACCTGCTGAATCAACACCTAATACCCTCCAGAAAATCCATCTGTTTGGGATAATAAGGTTAAGATTGCTCCAGAATGTATCAGAAACCTCTTCTGAAAGGAATGGTTCTGAAAAAGAAGGGAGTGTATCAAATTGGATAATATAATTTTTAACACCAGAGAGAGCATCAAAAGAATGCGTCCATAAGAATACCTTATCCATATTTATAAATTCACTATCATAAGGTGATAACAAAGAAGAAGATGAAGGCTTCGTTGTATCATATTTAATAACGCAATATTTATTAAGCCTGTAGTCAACATTCCCCATAGTATCTTCAAACCAGAAATATAAAGTATCAATTCCTTCAAATCTTGGTGATATGGAAATTGTTTCGCTAAATAAAAATGATAAGTTTGTATCATTTAGGTTAAAAGGTTCTTTACAATATTTTAAAAACACCTTTTTTGGGTCGTTATCGGACAATAAAAAAGAAATCTTCATAGAATCTTTATTAGACCATACTGGAAATTCTTTATTATTTACAAAAATTTTCTTTATATAAATAGGCATAATATCAGACGAATCAGGTGTGAGAATCCATAAACCTATTTTCTCTGTTCCAGCAAAGAGAAAAGGTGGATAAGCATAAACTGAAATATTTTTATCATATAACACGAAATCACCATAATATTTAGGATTTGAAGGATTAAAAATATCAAAAACCTTTACCCCATCATAGGTTGAAGAAATATAAATAAAATGCCCTAAAATGTATATGTCATTTGCATTAAGCCCTCTAATTCTATTTATGTAAGATGGATTTTCAGGATTGGAAATATCATAAATTTGAACACCGGAATCTGCATCTGTAAAAAATAATTTATTATCAAAAATAACACAAGATTCAACATATCTATAACAGGGGATTGTGGTTATTAAATGGGGTGAAAGTTTATTTTTTATATTAACAATATCTACACCATAATCATATCTTGCAATTGCAGAAATTGAATCACAGACATCAACATCGTATGCATTTGTAGATAAATAATATCCTTTCTCAAAAAGATTGTAAGGGTCTGATATATCAACAATTCTTAATCCGCCCGAAATTGAAGCAACATAAGCATAATTTTCTTTAATCTTTAATTTGTATTCATTACCTGAAAGGTCTATTTGATCAGAGAGAAAAGGATTGTATAAATCAGAAAAATTTACAGAAAGAAACCCACCCCATCTATTTGCAATAAACAAAAAATTATTAGAAAAGTTAATACCTGAAGTAAATGATGGGGTTGAATAAGAAATTAAAGGGTTATTATTGCAAAACAATTCAACACCATAATATCCGCAGGCTAAAAATAATAAAGAATCTATAGATGAAAAGTCATAAGGAGATAATGGAGTTTTTAAAGAATATAACAATAATGGATTATTAATATTTGAAATTGAATAAAAATCTACTCCAAAAAAATATGAAGATGTTATTAAAATTGTATCTTCAACATCAAATTTATAACAGGCTGAATTTGTATTTGAAATTTTCACTGGATTTGCCGGGTTATCCAAATTATACAATGCTAAAAAATTAGAAACAGCAGCGTAAAGAACGTTATTTTTTATTTTCAAGTACTGAACAGGACCATCTGTGGTAATTTGCTTTACTAAAATAGGGTGAACAGGGTCTATAATATTTAATATTAAAATCCCATTTGTATAATCACCTATATAAAGAAATGAATCTAATAATGTTATTGAATAGGCAATGCCAGGTGTATCATAATCACCGATAGGTATTATAGAATCACAAATTTTTAATATTTGTATTCCCGACCACATATTTGCAACAAACAACAAAGAATCTTTTACATAAATACTATTTGCAAAACCAGGGGTATCAAAAGAATCTATTATTCCAAAATTATAATCAATAATATAAACACCATTATCCCCACATGCAACAAAGATGTTTGAATCTGTTAAAAAAAATGCAGATGAAGAACCCATAAGTTTTAGTGAATCTAATATGATCGGACTGAAAATATTTGAAATATTAACTTTATAAATACCTTCATTATCAGAACAAACAAACATAAGGCTATCATTATAAATTTTAATATCTTTTACACAATCATTAAAAGAAATAGAAGTTAATGTATCATAATTAAAATCAAAAATAATTACTCTACTTCCGCTTCCTATAAACAAATATCGAGAAGAAACATTTAATGCCTCAGAAGGACCTAAATTCCAATTTTTATAAATGTTAAAGTTATGATAATACAAAGAACTTATTATAAAAAACATATATTTAATTTTACACTTCAAAAAAATTTTGTCAAGAGAGACATTTACTAACTTAATTTAATTCTCATTAAACTTGATACAAGCGCTAATAAAGATTTAATCTTTGTTAAATAGTTTCCAAGTTTAAAAGAGATAATAAAATCTTCTATCGCCTTATCCCAGATACCTTTAATTTGTAAAACTCTACCTTCACAAAAGTATGAGTAAGCAATCATAATACGATGGCTATTAGTTAATTCATACAGTTTTATATTCATTTCTTTTTTTAAATCTTCAGGTAATACTTTAAATTTCTCTTCTGCGTACTTAAAACCATTTGCAAGATAAACACTCATTTTTTTAGTTATTTGATTACTATGTTGTCTCCAATAACCTAAAATAGAATCAGAAAAGTGAAACTTTCCTAACAAACTCAATTCTAAGAAAGTAGGATAATCAATTGCTGGAAAATACTCTGGTTGGATAAACCCCCCTATTGAAAGAAGCGCTTTTTTCCTTATAACAACTGTGCAGGGTGGGATAAAAATTTGATACAATAACATTTTTATCACCTCTGTTTGAGTCATATTCTTATATAAATAGGGATTTGGGGGAAAGACTTTTAAAATTTTTCCATCAATATCTGTATATGCTACTTTACCCCAACTTAAGATAATCTCCTTATCTTCAAAAAGAGGAACCTGTTTCTCCAGTTTGTCTGATGGCCAAAAATCATCTCCCTCAAGTATAGCAATTAACTCCCCTTTACTATAGTTTAAACCTTTATTGTATGTTTCTTTAAGTTTCCATATACCTTTGTTCTTTTGTTTTATGTATTTTATTCTTTTATCAGTGAATCTTTTTATTATTTTCTCTGTGTTATCAGTTGAACCATCATCAATTATAATCATCTCCCAGAAAGGGTAAGTCTGACTAATAACACTTTTAATACAATCTCCAATGAAAGATTCATGATTGTAAGTTGGTGTAATTATTGAACAAAGAAGATTTTCTTTCATATTTATTTTATTAGTTAAAAATGTGAAAAAGTCAATATATTTCTTGACATTTTGTTTCTTAAAAATATTATAATTATATGTTTGAGAATAAAAATGTGCTAATAACAGGTGGTTTGGGATTTATTGGTAGTAATCTTGCCATAAAATTGGTTGAATTAGGTGCAAAGGTTACAATTGCGGATGCAATGATTCCTGAATATGGAGGTAATCTCTTTAATGTTGAACCAATAAAAGATAAAATTCATATAAATTTTACAGATATTCGTTCAGAAACATCAATGGAATATCTTGTTAGAAACCAAGATTATATTTTCCATCTTGCAGGGCAAGTCTCTCACATAATGAGTCTTTCTAACCCATTTCCTGATATTGATATAAATATAAAAGGAACTGCTGTTATTATGGAAGCATTAAAAAAATTCAACAGGGATGCAATTGTTGTATATACTGGAACAAGAGGTCAATATGGTTCAGCAGTTTCATTGCCTGTAAATGAAGAAGCACCATTAAAACCAAAAGGTATTTATGAGATTTCAAATCTTGCAGCAGAACAGATAGTAAAAGTCTACAATGATGTATTTGGAATAAGGTCTGTTCTATTAAGACTCACAAACATATATGGTCCACGTGCACAGATGAAACATTCAAAATACAATGTTGCAAATTGGTTTATTAGACTTGCAATAGATAATGAGGTTATTAAGGTTTTTGGTGACGGCTCTTTAAAAAGGGATTTTCTTTATGTTGACGATTGCGTAGACGCAATAATAAAAGTGGCTACAAATGAAAAAGCATATGGCGAAATATTTAATGTAGGTGTAGATAAACCTGTTACTATTCTTGAATTTGTAAAAAAAGTCATTGAAATATGTGGAACTGGTAAATGGGAATTTGCCCCTTATACACCTGAAAGATTGGCACAGGAACCAGGTGATTATTACTCCGATATAACGAAGATTAGAACTTTTGTAAACTGGGGTCCCAAAACATTATTGGAAGAAGGAATTAAAAAAACAATAGAATACTATAAAAAATATAAGAAATATTATTGGTAAAATGTAATTATGGGCAAATATGTAATTATAGGAAAAAATATTCATATAGGTAAAAATGTGACCTTTGGAAATAATGTAGTTATTTATGATAATGTCAGAATAATGGATAATGTAAAGATTAATAATAATGTTGTAATATATCATGATACTGTGGTAGGCGAAAACACGATTATCTGGGATAATAGTGTATTAGGTAGAATCCCACTTGCAACTTCTGGAATAAAAAGAGAATTAAAAGAAAATTACTCACCATTGACAATAGGTTCTGGATGTATTATTGGAGTAGGATGTATAATTTATAGAGGAACCACTATAAATGATAATGTTTTCGTTGGCGACTTAGCGTGTTTAAGAGAAGAATGTGAAATTGGTTGTGGAAGTGTTATTGGCAGAGGTTGTATGTTAAATTACAACATTATCATCGGGAATAATGTGAGAATAATGGACTGTGCCCATTTTGGCGGAGACATGGTTATTGAAGATAATGTTTTTATAAGTCCTCATGTTTGTTCTGCTAACGATAATTATATGGGAATAAAAAAAGAAGTAATAAGAAAAGGGGCTACCATAAGAAAAGGAGCACTGATAGGAACAAATGTTACACTACTTGCAAACATCGAAATTGGTGAACATTCAATCATTGGGGCGGGGTCATTAGTGAACAAAAATATTCCACCTTTTAAAATCGCCTTTGGGGTTCCAGTTAGAATTATAAAAGATGTTCCAGAAGACATTATAAAAAGAAGTGAAAATTAAATTTGGAGATTTAAAAAGGGAATATCGTACTATTGAGTAAGAAATCGATAGTGTTATTAAAAAGATCTTAACAAAAGGTCAATTTATTCTTGGAGAAGAATTAGAAAAATTTGAAAAAGAATTTTCAGAATATTGTGGAGTAAGATTCGGAGTTGGAGTTGCAAACGGAACAGAAGCAATTGCACTTTCCCTTTTATCTTTAGATATAAAGGCCGATGATGAGGTGATCACAGTTTCTAATACGGCATTTCCAACAGTTGTTGGAATAAAAATGAGTGGAGCAACCCCAGTGTTTGTTGATATTAATGAAGATAGTTATTTGATGAATGTTAAAAATATTGAAAAAGCTATAACAAAGAGAACAAAGGCAATTATTCCTGTTCATTTATACGGACAGGTTTGTGATATGGATGAATTAGAGACAATATCCAAAGAATACAATATTCCAATTATTGAAGATTGTGCACAAGCACACGGTGCAGAATACAAAGGGAAAAAAAGTGGGAGTTTTGGAATTATGTCTGCATTCAGTTTTTATCCTTCAAAAAATCTTGGTGCATATGGTGATGCAGGAATGGTTTTGACAAATGACGAATCATTGTATAATAAATTAAGAATGCTTAGAAATTACGGACAAAAAGAAAGATATTACCATTCAATGTTCGGTATAAATTCAAGGTTGGATGAAATCCAAGCCGGAATTCTAAGGGTTAAATTAAAACATCTTGAAGAATGGAATGAAAGAAGAAGAAAGATAGCAGAAAAATATAATGAAAATTTAAAAGATTTGGTTAAAACACCTCTGGAAATAATCGGATGCAAACATATTTACCATTTATATGTAATAAGGACAAAGGAGAGAGAACGTTTAAAAAAATATCTTGAAGAAAATGGCATTCAAACACTCATTCATTATCCCATTCCGGTACACTTGCAACCGGTTTTCAAATCAAATTCTATTCAACTTCCAATAACTGAAAAAGTATCAAAAGAAATTCTTTCTCTCCCAATTTATCCTCAATTAACCGATGAAGAAGTTGAGTATATAATTTCAAAAATTAAGAAGTTTTTCGAATGAAGATATCTCTCTTAATACCTGCAATGAATAGGCCTAAAGAACTTGAAAAATGTCTTAAATCTGTTTTTTCTTCCACAAGAATACCTGACGAAATTATTGTTTCTGATGACAGCGATAAACATTTTGAAAAAGAGATCTTAAAAATATGTAAAAGTTTTAAAAAAGTCAAATATATTAAGGGACCAAAAAAAGGACTTCCAGCAAATGAGAATCACCTTTTAAAATTTGCTTCAAATAATTTTATTGTATTCCTTGGAGACGATAATATTGTAGATAGAAATTATTTCCAAAATATGTTTAAGTGTTACAAAAAATATTCTAAAATATATGGGGAAAAAATAATTATATCAGGAAATGAGATAAGAAATGGTGTAGAAATCTATCCAGGAGAATTAACTTTTTTAGGTTATATGGCAAGAAAACCGAAAGACTTTTTAAATATTCATTCAATCGTTATATGCAGCACTCTTTTCCCAAAACATTTGTTCAATTCTGTAAGATTTGACGAAACCTACTTTTATGGATATGATGAAATTGATATCGCTTTGCAAGCAATTTGTAAAGGCTATAGAATAATTTTCTGCCCTGAAATTATTAATTTTCATAATCATTCACAGGTAAACAGAGAAAAATACAAATTAGTTGTTGAAGAAGCACGTTTATATGAAATGTTGAAAGTGTATTCAATTTATAAAAGAAATATTTTAAAATTTACAATTTTTTTTATTATTTCAACATTACATATCTGGATTTTTGGAACGAAAAAAGGATATTTTTCTCTGTTCATAACTCCTTTTCGAGCTTTTAAAAATTTTATACATTTTTATAAAAATAAAAGATGAGAAAAGATTTAAGAAATATCATAAAAAATTTTATTGGTGGAAATATTTTATCAATTTTATACATATTAATCGGTATAATTACAGCAAGAGTACTAGGACCTGAAGGCAAAGGATCTTTAGTGAGTGCTCTTTATTGGCCACAAATGTTAGGATGGATTTTTAATTTTGGATTGGGATACAGTAATACACTTTTTATTTCAAAAGATAGAAAAAAATTAAGAGAAGTATTTTCAAATTCATTATTTTTATCTTTTTTTGCAGGGATAATAGCAATAATTATCGGCTACCTTTTGGTTCCATTTTTAATAAAAGAAAATAATATAAAATACATCGTAAAAATTGGCCTTCTTTCTATTCCATTTTCCATTTTAGGTGATTATTTAATATGGATATTAAATGGAATGGAAAATTACGCATTATTTAATTTAATAAGAATTGCCCATCCAGCGTTTTATTTAGTTCTTTTATTAATATTTTTAAAGAATTTAAATGTAATAAATGCATTTATTTTTTCACTCTTTTCTTCAATTGTAATAACACTTATTTTATGTATCTTTTTTTTAAAGAAATTGCATTTCAAACTTTCTATTAACTTAAAACTATTATTTGAATCTCTCAAATATGGTCTACAATCACATCTTACCCATTTTGCAATTCTTGGTAATAAAAGAGCAGATCAAGGTATTTTAATTGCACTTGTAAGTCCATCTCTTATTGCTTTCTATTCTATGGCTGTCAATATATCAGAAATGCTTCTTCAAATATCAAATGCTATCTCATTAACAATTATACCCTCAATCTCTACATTAGAAGAAGGTGAAGCATTTAAAAAGATAAAAAAAAGAATTAAATATTCTGCGATATTTCTTTTTTTAGGTGGACTAATACTTTTTTTTTCTGCAAAATATATTATTAACATATTATATGGTGATAAATTTCTTCCATCTCTCTTACCATTGAGAATACTTCTTCCGGCAACTATATTTCTTGGAATCTCTGAAATAATTGAAGCAGGATTAAGAGGAAGAGGGAAACCTTTATATCCTTCTATTTCGCAAATTATAACTTTTTTCACTAATGTAATATTACTTATTTTTCTTGTCCCTAAATTAAATATTATTGGAGCAGCTATAGCCTCAAATATTTCTTATTTCTTATTATTTATAATTGATTTTATCTTTATTTTAACATTTTATAAAAAATAAGTTAAAATTTTGAGAATTTATAAATATAAAAGTTATTTGTAAAATTCTAATATAATATTTTTGTTTTTTTTCGCCCAATCAAAAAAAACATTCACACCATCACTTATACAAACTTTAGGCTTCCATCCCAATTTTCTCTCTACTTTACTTATATCTGCCACGAATATTTTCTGATCTCCGGGTCTTTCTTTGTCAAATTCTAATTCTATTTTTTTGTTCAATCTCTCTTCCAGCAAACCTATCATTTCTAAAAGTGATAATTTGTTTTGCTTACCACCACCAATATTGAAGATTTCACCTCTAACATTTTCTATATTTTTTATTGTAATTTCATATAAATCTATAAGGTCATCAACAAAAAGAAGGTCCCTTATCTGTTTTCCATCGCCGTAGATAATGATTTTTTTTCCGAGCATTCCGGCAATAATAAACCATGCAACCCATCCCTGATCCTCTATTCCGAATTGTCTTGGTCCATAAATACAGGATTGCCTGAAAACAACTGTTTTAAGACCATATATCCTTGAATAATCACGAACATATTGATCTGCACACCCTTTAGAACATCCATATGGAGAATGGAAATCAAGAGGCATTTCTTCCGGAACCCCATTTTTGAGCATTTCATAATCATATTTTTCAAGAGAACCATAAACTTTGTTTGTTGAAGAAAATATAAATGAAGCATCAGGAGAAAATCTTCTTGTTGCTTCAAGTAGATTTAAAGATCCGAAAGCATTGATTTCAAAGTCTGTAAAAGGGTCAACAACAGATGTTGTAACAGCAACTTGTGCAGCAAGATGAATTACTGCGTCAAATGGACCATATTTTTTGAAAATATCAAACAATTTTTCTGTTTCCCTTATATCAACTTTTAAAAATTTAAATTTTCCCAATTCTTTTAGATACTCAAGGTTAAACTCTGAACCTTTTCTTGAAAGGTTATCAATGACAAAAACATCCCAACCTTTTTTAATAAATCTTGACGCAGTATTTACTCCGATAAAGCCAGCACCACCAGTAATCAATATCTTCATATCTCCTCCTTTATTAGTGTTTCTATAACATTTTCAAACCTTTTTATAAATATCTCATTTGCAAATTCTTGAAAAACTCTCTTTTTAGCATTCATAACTAATTTATTACTTAAATTAGGATTATCTAATAAATGTTCAATTTTCTTCCTAACATCATCAGGTTTAAAAGGGTCAGCAAGCAAACCTGTCTCATTTTCAACAACAATATCTGGAATACCTCCGCTTCTCCCACCAATAGTTGGTATCTCCATCGCTTGTGCCTCTGCAAAAACTACACCAAGCCCTTCAGCCTTTATCTGATTTTTAGTCCTTATCTCCTTTGAAACCATTATAAAAATATCAGATATAGCAAGATATTTAGGTATCTCATCAAAATCAATATTACCTGTAAATAAAACAATATCGGAAACATTATAATTTTTTGCTAATTCCTTTAAATTCTCAAGGTCGTCTCCTCCGCCTATAACAAGATAGAAAATAGATTGATATTTATTTCTTAATTCAGGCAAAATAGAGATTATAGTATCAACACCTTTGTATCTTTCCTTTCTTGCCAGTCTACAGATTGTAGTAAGAATAATTTTTCCATTCAAACCCAGTTCTCTTTTTATTTCATCCTTTTTATATTTTGATTTATCAAAAAGATTTAAATCTATCCCTGGATAGATTTTGATGGTGTTATTTTTCACACCAATTTCTCTAATATAACTCTTTGTAAAATCACTGAGCACTATTACTCTGTCAGACTTTCTGAGAAGAAAACCAAAAATTTTTTTATACCTTAAATCCATTATCTCAAGTGCATAGGTATATGTGATCAACGGAATATTTTTCAAATATTTTACTATTAAACCAATTGGGGTTGTGAGTATATGCCCTGAAATTACTAAATTATATCTTTGTAAAATAATGTATGGTAATAATAGGCACCAAAAAAGAATTGTGAATCTTTTCTTCAATTTAAAAAATGGAACCCGCAAAATCTTGAAATTTTGTTTTTTGTCAAACTCAGAACAATTTTTTATGTAAGGGGCAATTACTTCTATTTCGTAACCCTTGCAATTTAATCCATAAGATAATGTATATAATATTTTCTGAATACCACCTATTTCGGGTGGAAAATCCGTTGTTAAAAGTAATATTCTTTTTTTAACTATTTTATCCATATTTTATTTTTAATCTAAAAAGAAAATTTGTCAATAAATTGGTAATAAAAAATTAGTTGACATAAATTAATATTACTACTAAAGTTAATATATGCCGCAAATCATTAGTTACATTAAAAATAGAATAAACTTAATTGAAAGAATTTTTTATTTAAGAATCTATATAAATCCTAAATTAGAAAAAAATATTGTGAATCTATTTCATAGATTATATTATGATTCATACTTATTTAATAGTACTTGGAAGAAAACATTTTGGTTGGGGGTTCCTATCCTAAAATGTCCTTTAGATTTATGGAATTATCAGGAGATTATATTTGAAACAAAACCCGATTTAATTATTGAAACTGGAACTGCAGAGGGTGGAAGTGCTTTTTTTCTTGCTTCTTTGTGTGATTTAATTAAAAATGGAAATATTATAAGTATAGATATAATAAAAAATGAAAAAAGACCCAAACATAAAAGAATCAAATATTTAAATGGTTCTTCAATCAGCGATGAGATTGTTAATAAGGTCAAAAACGAAGTTAAAAAATATAACAAAGTTATGGTAATTTTAGATTCTGATCATCATAAAGAGCATGTTTACAAAGAATTAAAAATTTATAGTGAATTTGTTTCAAAGGGTTGTTATTTAATAGTAGAAGATACTAATATAAATGGGCATCCAGTGTTTCCAGATTTTGGCCCTGGCCCTATGGAGGCTGTAATGCAATTTCTGAAGGAAAATAAGAATTTCGTTATTGACAAAAATAGAGAAAAATTCTTATTAACTTTTAATCCGATGGGATATCTATTAAGAATAAAATAGTGAAAGTTTCTTTAATTATTACAACTTACGAAAGACCCAAAAATCTGAACAGATTATTGGAGGAATTAAATACATTATCCGAAACTCCTGATGAAATAATCGTTGTTTTCAGAGATAATGATAAAGAGACAGAAAAAATTTTAAATGATTTTTCTGATAAAAAATTTAAAAAAATAAAGATTTCTGAACCTGGGGTTATAAAAGCATTAAACAAAGGGTTAAAAAATGCCTCCTGTGAGATAGTATGCACAATTGATGACGATGCTATACCTTCTAAAGACTGGATAAAAAAAATAAAAAAACATTTTGAAGACCCCAATATTGGAGCAGTTGGTGGTATAGATATCCAGCCTGATTACAATGGGAAAAAAGTTGATAAGGTTGGTAGAATTACTTTTTATGGAAGGATAATAGGTAATCACCATTTAGGATGTGCTGAAATTCAAGAAGTTGACCATCTAAAAGGTGTAAATATGTGTTACAGAAAGAACTTAATAAATGAAATAAATGAAAATTTGCTTGGATTGGCTCCACCTGGTTTTGAATTGATTTTTGGATTTCATGTTAAAAATAAAGGTTATAAGATATTATATGACCCTGAGTTAATAGTCTTTCATTATCCAGGTAAAACATATGATGGGAGAAGAGGGGAAAAAACAAAAAAAGATTATTTTGTTTATGCACATAATTATACTTATATTCTGTATAAATATTTAAAAGGGCTTCGCAAACTACTTTTTATTCTATATACTTTCATTATAGGAGATAGTTCATCGCCATCTATAGTAAGAATCATTTTCAAACCTCTACTTTTTAAATATTTCTTAACAGCAATTTACTGGAAATACATGGGTATTAAAAAATATTTAAAAGATAAAAAGTTTATTTGAATTTTGTTAAAAGACTTAATATATTGGGATGTTGACAAGCACTAAACAAACAAAAATTTTGCCTCAATTAAAATTAGTCATAGTATATGGTTAGAAAATAGATTATCCTTTTGGAATAGCATATACAATCCCTTTTTGTAAATGAACTTTAAACTTTTTTTCTCTTAAATAAGGCAGAATAGTTTTATAAGTAAAATCGTTATTTATAAGATGATAGGATGCTATTACTATTTTTGCACCACTTTTTAATACTTCATTCATACCTTTTACTGCCTCAACCTCTGCTCCTTCAATGTCTAATTTTACAAAATCAGTTCTTTCAATCCCATATTCCTTTAAAATGTTATCTAAACTGTCTACCTCTATCTCTGCAACTTTATAATGTATAGACTCATAAAAAGAATGTCCTGTTGAACTTGGACTTATATAAAACTTTAGTTTATCCTTTTTAATCCACACCCCTTTTTGAATGACTAATACATTTCTTAATTTATTCTCTTGAATATTTCTTTGTAACATACTTAAACATTCACCCTCAGGTTCTACGGCAATAACCTTCCCGTCATTTCCAACCTCTTTTGCTGCTTTTATTGTAAATATTCCTACATTTGCTCCAACATCTACTACAATATCACCTTTTTTAATTTTATAGTATTTTTCATATATGTCATCTATATATTGTTCACAGAGTGTTTCTAAAAAGCCACTATAATACCAGATATTTTTACCAATTTCTCTGAATTTACTTAATCTTTTAAGATTTGCATATTTCAGTTTTCCCCCGAATATAGTATCCTTATCTTTGAGACCATAAAATCTTGTTCCATCATTCAGTATGATAAACAATGTATCATCAGATAATATCTGCACTTTACTTATAATTTTATTTAGTTCATATAGCGTGTTTATGTATTTAAAAATATACTTCTTTAGATTTATTGTGTACTTATTTTGCCAAAGCAATTTATTAAAAAAACTTATTCCAAAATCAATTAAGTTTTTTTTAAAATCAGTCATATAGATATTCCTTTTATTCACCAATTCATTTTTTATTTTATCCGTATTTACTTTATTTGTCAAGATAATTTCCTTAATTTTCTCAAATTTTAAATATAAATAACATGTCCTCTCTTCTTAATAAAAAAGTAATCTAATTTAAGTTTTTCTCTACAGCAAGACCTAATGTAAACCAATATATTGGGGTTGTGCTATAAAGTGTTAAACCACCAACAATGAAATATGTTAATATTATTGAGAATGATATAACATATAAAGGAGAGCCTGTTTTATTATAATTTTTATAACATTCTTTTAGAGATAAAACAATTATTATAAAATATATTATTCCTCCAATTATACTTGATGTTGCAATAAAAGAAAAAAAAGGGACTTCAAAACCTATTATATTCCCACCAAATTTCCAACCTGCAAGTGATGTAGTTCCAAGACCCAAGCCCAAAGGGTATTTTATTGATATTAAAGGAATATGACCAAATTCCATTATTCTTTCCCATATAGTTGATTCCCTTGCAAAAGGGTCAAAAATTCCTTTTAAAACATGATAATACATCCTTGAAATATTTACAGGTAAGACATGGTAAATTGAAGTGATTGATATTGTTGAAATAAATAAAATATACATTAAGATGAAAAAAAAGGCTATAAAAAAGGCAAGTTTTTTATCTTTTACATATATGAAACATTGAAACAAAAATCCTAAAAATATCATTAAAATTATCCCTCTTATTCCCTCTGTAATAGCAGCAAAAAAGATTAATATCATTGTGAAAAAATAAACAGAAAGCCTTATTTTCTTTAAAAATAACCCAGAAGCAATAAGAAATGCAATAAGTAAATAATTAGCATACTCCTGGGGGCTCGGGAATATTGATATGGGTCTTATAAATGAAAGAACTGCAATTGAACCGAATTTTTCAATCTCCATCTTTGAACGAATCCATATAAGTTCAAATTTTGTAAAGCCCCAAAAAGCCTGTTTTATCCCATAAATACTTGAAATGACACCTATTATCATTATAATTATTAAAATATTCTGGAATTTCTTTTCCGTATCAATCAATAAAGCAAAATAAAACCATAACATTGGAATAATCCAGAATTTTGCACCACCAAGACCTACGATGATTGATCCCTGAAGAGGATTAAAAATTTGTAATATCATTATGAGGAAAAGAAAAGAGAATAGTTTTACAATCAAAGATTCTTTTAAATTTTTTAATAACTCTTTCCTCTTCACAAGAATTATAAATAAAAAAAACATAAGGACAAAAATATCTGAAAGAATATTAAAAATATCCAACCTAACATAAGGGCCAAAAAGATACATAAGCCTTCTCAAAAAACCAAGAAATGGTGCTACTATTAGCAAAGCAAATATTATCTTTTCACCAAAAAAGAAATTTATAGAAAGGGTTATAATTAAAAAAAAGAGGATATAGTTTCTCAAATCCCCTCTGAAAATAAAAAAGATTGTAAAAAATGATAAAATTACAAGAAATAAAGTTATGGGAATTAACTTGTAATTGATTTTAATATCTTTCATATATGAATATTAATCACATTATAAAAATAGTCAATATATTTGACAAAAAATCAAAATTTCTTATAATGAAAATATGATAAAATTCTGCACACCTGTAAATCTTAAATATTTTAATTGGGCATCAACAGGACTAATTCCTTTAAAAACCAAAAACGAGATGTTATCACTTATAAATTATCTATCCAGAAAGGGAAATCCTGATAAGGAATTTATTGAAAGTATTGTAGAAGATTGCAGGAGAAATGCAGGGGAACTTCTTAATGCTAAACCTGAAAGTATTGCCTTAACACATAATACATCTGAGGGTTTATTTATTGCAATGTTAAATATTATAAGTGATAAAGACAAAATAATATGTGATAAGAATGCATTCCCTTCAACCCATTACATATTGAATTATAATTTCCTAAATAATGAGAAAATATTCATTGATATAGATTATGATGATCCTCTCTCTTCGATAAAAAAACACATAAGAAAAAATGTAAAAGTTGTTGTTGTTGACCTTGTTAATTACGCCAATGGGAATTATATTGAATTAAAAGATGCTGGAAGGTATTTAAAAGAAAAAGGTATTTATCTTGTCGTTGATGGTATACAGGGAATTGGATGTTTCCAATTTAATCCATATGAGTATAATGTGGACTTTCTTTCTGTAGGCGGAACAAAATGGCTTTTAGGTATTTTTGGCTCTGGATTCCTGTATGTTAATCCTGATATCCTTCCGAAAATAAAAAAGGTATACACTGGCTGGCTTGCCGCACCCTGGAAAAATTTCACAGATTTCTCAATATTTCCAGAACCATATGAAGATGGAAGGAGATTTGAAACAGGAACAAAGAATATAATAAGTTTAAAAGGATTAAGCGAGAATCTAAAAATCTTCAATTATGTTGGCCTTCAAAAAATTGAAAAGAAAATACAAATTTTGAAAATAGCATTTATAAATTTTATTTCAGAATATGGTTTTACATTATATACTATTAAATCCTCAAGGTCAGGAATTGTCTCAATCAAGCATAATCTTTTAAATTCTGAAGAAATTTATAATTTTCTTAATAAAAAGAAGGTAATAATATCTCTTAGAAACGATCTTTTAAGATTTTCTTTCCATTATTTTAATAATTTAGATGATGTAAATTATGTAACAAGGAGGTTGAAATTTTTCTTGACTAAAAAAGGATTTTTATAATAATAGAAAAAAGGAGAGTTCTATGAGAAAAATATTGATAACAGGTGCAGCAGGACAGATAGGTTCCGAATTAACCTTATTTTTAAGGGAAAAATACGGGAATGACAATGTTATTGCAGCTGGGCATAAGAAAAAACCAAATGAAGAGGTCCTTCATTCCGGACCCTTTGAGTTCATTGAGGTTGTAAAAGCAAAAGAAGTTGCAAATGTTGTAAAAAAATACAATATCGGCACAATTTATCATCTTGCAGCAATACTATCAGCAGCAGGTGAAAAAAATCCACAACTCGCATGGGAAGTGAATATGATTGGTCTTTACAATGTTCTTGAGGTTGCAAGGGAATACAGGTGCGCAGTGTTTGTTCCAAGCTCAATTGCTGCGTTTGGGCCACAGACACCTAAGGATAATACACCTCAGGATACAATCCAGAGACCTACTTCTATGTATGGTGTAACAAAGGTTGCAGGTGAACTCCTTGCAGACTATTATTTTCTAAAATTCGGAGTTGACACAAGGGGTTTAAGATACCCGGGTCTTATATCTTATGTCACCCCTCCAGGTGGTGGAACAACTGATTATGCAGTTGAAATCTTCTATGAAGCGATAGAGAAGAAAGAATATACCTGTTTTCTAAAGGAAGACACTATGCTTGATATGATGTATATGCCAGATGCATTGGAAGCAGCAGTAAAACTTATGGAAGCAGACCCATCAAAACTAAAACACAGGAATGCATTTAATGTCACTGCTTTCAGTTTTACACCTAAGGAACTTGCTGAAAAAATAAAAAAATATATCCCTGATTTTAAGATGAAATATAATGTTGATCCAGTTAGACAGGCAATAGCGGATTCCTGGCCAAATCATATGGATGATTCTGCTGCAAGGGAAGAATGGGGATGGAAACCTAAATATGACCTTGATGGGATGACAAAAGATATGATAGAAAAACTTAAAATAAAATTAAAAAAATAGGAGGAGTAATGATAAAGAACTTGAAGAATATTTTATCAAACGAACTTGAACAGTTAAGAAATGAAGGCAGGGCAAAAGGAAAGGAATTTATAATAACAAAGGTCAAAAAACCATCAGGTAAAAATGGGACAAGGGTTTTCTTGAAAGGATATGGTAATAAACCTTTCATAAGAATGAACTCAAATTCATACCTTGGAATGTCTCTGAGAGAAGAAATTATTGAGGAAGAAGAGAAGGTGGCAAGAAAATTCGGGGTTGGACCTGGCGCAGTAAGATTCATCAGTGGAACATATGTGTATCATAGAGAACTTGAGAAGAAACTCGCTGAATTCCATAAAAGAGAAGACGCAATGATTTATAGTGCTGCTTATGTAACAGTCATCGGAGTAATATCATCCCTTACAACAGGTGAGACAATTGTAATTAGTGATGAGTTGAATCACAATTGTATTATAAATGCAGTAAGGCTTTCAAGACCTAAAGATAAAAAAATATATAAGCATCTTAATATGGAAGAACTGGAACAGAGAATAAAAGAATCTATCGGTATCGCAAAAAGGCTTATAATTGTGACAGATGGTATATTCAGTATGAGGGGTGATTATGCACCATTAGATAAGATTTGCGAACTTGCAGAAAAATACAATGATAAATTCTCTGAAGACATCATCGTAATAGTTGATGATTCACACGGTGTAGGTGCATTTGGTAAAACAGGTAGGGGAACAGAAGAATATACAAATGCAAAAGGTGTTGACTTATTGATAGGGACATTAGGAAAGGCATTTGGTGTGAATGGTGGTTATGTTGTCTCTGATGAGATTATCACCACTTATTTAAGGGAAAAGGCAATAACTTATATATATTCAAACCCTATAACAACAGCAGAAGCAGCATGTGCATTAAAAGTCTTGAAATTCCTCGATAGCCCAAAGGGTATAAAAAGGCTTGAATATTTAAGGAAAATTACAAAGAGATTCAAAGATGGGCTCACAAAACTCGGATATGAAACAATAGAAGGTGAACATCCGATTGTTCCATTGTTTGTAAGGGATACGAAAAAGACATCAGAACTTGTGAAATATCTTATTGATAACGGGATTCTTGCAACAGGACTTAATTATCCTGTGGTTCCAAGGGGAGATGAGACAATAAGATTCCAGGTGAATGCAGACCATACAGAAAGTGATATTGACTATGTCCTTGATGTTTTAAAAAAATACAAAAATATATCTTGACAAAAATTAGTTAGTAAGTAATATTTATAAAAACAAAAGGAGGTTTATCAATGAAAAAGTTGTTTATTGCAGGATGTGTTATGTTTGCATTTTTCGGTTGCACAAAATATGCAACCAAAGAGCAGATGATGGAACTTGAACAGAGGAAGAGTTCGGTTGAAGCGTTGAAGATGGAGATTACAAACTTGCAGAATGAAAAGTCTAAACTTACTGCTGAAAGAGATGCGAAAAAGGCGGAACTTGAAGCATTACAGAAAGAATACGAAGAACTTCAAAGGAAATAGGAGGAGTTATGAAAAAGATTCTTATTGTTCTTGCAATTTTACTTCTTATTGCACCAGCATTAAATGCTGCCGAAAAAAAGTTGAAACCAGAAGAGGCACAGAAAGAGATACAGAACTATATGGAACTTGAGAATCAGTTGAAACAGCAGATAGAGAATGAAAAACTTGAGATTGAGGCACTTAAGGGTGAGATAGCAGGTCTTGAAACGAAGATAAACGAACTAAAATCAAAAATTGAAGAACTTAAATCTAAACCTGTTGAAGTTTATTACATTGTTAAATGGGGAGACTGGCTTTCAAAACTTGCGGAATACAAAGAGGTTTATGGAAAAGGTCAGTATAGAAGGTGGAGAGATATTTACAATGCAAATAAAAATCTGATAAAGGACCCTGACCTTATACTCCCAGGTTGGAAACTGATAATACCAAAACCATAAGCGCTATATTCTTAACTAATATTTTTAGAGCCACTGACTTCTCAGTGGCTCTATTTATTATTAAATGGAATTTACAAAAGATATAAGGGATCAAAAATCTTTTAAAATCTTTGGGAGATTTGAAGAGAATCTTCCATTTCTTGAAAAGACTTTCAATGTGAAAATAGTTCATCGCGGAGAGATAATAAAGATATCGGGTGATAAAGAAAATGTTGAGAATGCATATAAAAAATTAAAAGATATTTTAAAAATGGTAGATGATTATGATTTTATTTCAATTCAAGATTTAAGAATTTTTATGAATGGGAATATTGAAAAGGAAGATGAGATATTCCTCCCTAAAAAAACTATAAAGCCAAAAACACCTATGCAAAAATTTTATCTTGAATCAATAAAGAAAAACATAATAACCTTTGCAATAGGACCTGCGGGAACTGGTAAAACATATCTTGCTGTTGCATCCGCATTAAAGGAATTATTGTCAAAAAGGTTTTCAAGGATTATTTTAACAAGACCTGCTGTTGAAGCAGGTGAAAGCCTTGGTTTCCTACCAGGAAGTTTTATAGAGAAAGTAGACCCTTATCTAAGACCACTTTACGATGCCCTATTTGATATGTTGCCGAACGAAAGGGTTGGCAAATACATAGAAACAGGCGTTATTGAGATTGCGCCACTCGCATTTATGAGAGGAAGAACATTAAATGATGCTTTCATTATACTTGATGAAGCACAGAATACTACACATACACAATTGAAGATGTTGCTTACAAGGTTAGGTGAAAATTCAAAGGCAGTTGTCACAGGTGATATTACGCAGATAGACCTTCCTTCCACAGTTATATCTGGTCTTGTTGAGGTTCAGAAAATATTAAAGGGTCTTGAAGGTGTTCAATTCGTTTATCTCACCAATGAAGATGTTGTTAGGAATGAGTATGTGAGAAAGATTGTTGAAAGTTACGAAAATTATGAAAAGAATAAATAAAGAGTTTTTATTATCTTTTTTTTTATTTTACTTAACTTTAAATCTATTCTATCCATATAGGTCAAGAATAACTAATTACAAAGTTGGAGATATCTCAAAAGAAGATATAATGGCACCATTTGATTTCCCTGTCCTTAAAAACGATGAGGAACTAAAAAGAGAAATGAACATAACATCTTTATCTGTTCCTCCTGTTTTAAGAGCAGTTGAATACAACATTGAATTTTCAGGTATGAAAAAAAACATTCCACAAAATATAAAAAAAATGATAATTGATGCAAGAGAAAAAGGGATTGTCTTTGATAAAAATTCACTTCCACAGAGTTTCGGAGATTTTTACGAGATAACAATAAATGACCAGTCAAAAATAGTTACAAAAAATGATTTTTATTCCTATAATGAAATAAAAAAATTGATTTATGAAAATCTTTTATCAAAATATGATTCAATCTATTCTTCCGAAATTTTGAAAGAGATTGAACCTTTTATTCAGCCAAACCTTCTTTTGGATATTGCTGAAACTGAAAAAAGAAGAGAAAATGCAAAAAAGTCAGTCTCAAGAGAAAAGTCTTTTATAAAAAAAGGGCAAATAATTGTGAGAAGGAACGATGTTATAACACAGGAAATCCTGGATATTATAAATTCTTTAAAGATAGCGGAAAAAAACACAAAAAAAACAAATATATTAACGAAGTTTATTAGAACGCAACCTCTTATTATTCTCTTAATCTTTGTTTTTCTATTTATTCTTAAAGAGATATGGAATGGTTTCTTTTCTCAGAAAAAATATATTATTATTACAGTTTTGATAACATTTGGGATTTTTTGGGTTTACAGGATTTTTCAGGAATTAGTGCTCATACCCCTTACCCCTGTTTCTTTATGCACAATGCTATTATCCCTTGAAGGCGGATTGGTTTCAGGACTCATATATACATTTTTTCTTACATCTTGTTTTTTAATATTTAGTCCTTACGAAATTTTTAGTTTATTACCCATTATTTTAGGAAGCATTGTTGGTAGTATATACATAAAGAATCTTAAAGGGAGAAATGATATTATAAAATTATTTATTTATGTTTCAACTTTTACAGCAATTGCAACTTTAACAACTGAAATTATTCAGGGAAAAAACATTCAAAAATTATTTGTTGAAATCATCTTTTCTATATTGAATTCTGGGTTTTCAATTGCTTTCTTGTTAGGGCTTCTTCTCATTTTTGAGAGAATATTTGGAATCTCAACTAACTTTTCGTATTTAGAATTTTCTAACCTCAGTAACCCAATTTTATCTGAATTAATAATTAAAGCACCAGGAAGTTATCATCACTCTATTATGGTTGGAAATATTTCAGAGGCTGCCGCTGAGGCAATAGGTGCTAATTCTATTGTTGCAAAAGTAGGTGGATACTACCACGATATTGGTAAACTTGAAAGGCCAGAATATTTTATTGAAAACATAAATCCACAAATAAATCCTCATAATGAACTCCCACCAAAATTATCAGTTTCAATTTTGAAATCACACATATATGATGGAGTAAAAATTGCAAAAAAATATCATCTTCCTGAAGAAATCATTAAAATAATAATGGAACATCATGGTAGCACTATAATAAGGTCATTTTATGAAAAGGCAAAAGATATTTATGACAATGTTGATGAAAAAGATTATTCCTATGATGGTCCTACACCATCCACAAAAGAATCGTCAATTGTTATGCTTGCAGATTCTGTTGAAGCAGCTTCTAAAAGTGCGGATTTTGAAAGCGAGGAAGACATTAAAAAACTTGTGGATAAAATCATAGAGATAAAACTTGAGGAGAAGCAACTTGATAATGGAAATATCTCTTTTAAAGACTTGAAAATAATAAAAGAGGTTTTCACAAAAAGATTGATTGCAGCATATCACACGAGAATAAAATATCCAAAGGTATCATTAAAATGAGAGTAAAAGTAAATGTGCTTCCCTTTTTTGAGGATGAAATAATAGAGATAGCAAAAAAGGTGATAAAAAAAGAAAAAATAAAAGGTGAGATAAGCATAACTATTGTTGATGATGAGTATATGAAAGAGTTAAATAGAAATTATAAAAATAAAAACAGAACAACTGATGTTGTTTCCTTCTATTATAAGGAGAATGAAAAATTCAAAACAATAGGTGGAGATATCTACATTTCTATTGAACAGGCTTCAAGGCAGAAAAAGAGGAATCTCTTAAAAGAGTTAAAACTCCTTGTTATTCACGGACTCTTACATTTAGCGGGATATAATGATACCACAAAAAAAGAAAGAAAGATTATGAGAAAAAAAGAAAGGGAATATCTTTGATATTTATACTTATTCCTATTCTAATATTTTTTTCATTTTTATTCTCTTCACTTGAAGCAGCAATATTTTCTTTAAATCCATACAGATACCTTTATTTTGAGTCTATTGGGAACAGACTTGTCAGGATAGTATTTTCTTCAAAAAATAGAATATTAACAACAATACTTATTTCAAATACATTTGTGAATGTTCTATTTGCTCAGTTAATAGAGAGGTCTTTCCATCAAAATTTACCAACCATTTTAATAACATTAATTACAACTCTCTCCCTTCTCATCTTCGGTGAATATACACCAAAGATATTCGGGATAAAAAGAAAAAATTTTCTTTTAAAATATTTTTTACCCATTTTTTCAGTGATATATTTTATAGAATACCCTATTCACCTAATATTTTCTATCATAATCCCTTTGAAAGAATCAAGAAGAATGTTGAAAGGGAAAAAATTTTTTGAAGATTTATTCTTTGTAGGTGAAAAAGAAGGTGCTTTGCAAGAAATTGAGTCAAAATTATCCAGTTCTATAATCACAATTTCAAAAATGAAAGCAAAAGAAATAATGATTCCAAAAGATAAATACTATTTTATAAATGAAAATTCTAAAATAGAAGATATAATAACATTTATACCAGAAAATATAAAAAGATTCCCTGTTTATAGAAGAGACCCTGAAAATGTGGTTGGAATAATAGATTTAAAGGACATTTTATGTGAAAAAGGAGATTTGAAAAAATATATAAAGTCTGCTGTCTTTGTTAGTGAAAATACGAGTGTTTCCGAACTTCTTAAATACCTAAAAAGGACGAGAGAAAAAATGATACTAATTGTTGGAGAAAACAATATTCTCAAAGGTGTTGTTGATATTGAACATATTGAAATTGAGTTGATAAAAAAGTTAAAATAACTATGATATTTCTATCATTTCTTATTCTTTTATTACTTGTTATGACTTTTAATTCAGCGGAGATATCCTTTGTTTCTTCTAATAAGTATGTTCTAAAAAGATTAAGGGAAAAACATAAAATTTACGAATTAGTTGATAACCTTGTAGAACATCCAGAAATTTATTTTCCTGTTATATTGACAGGTATAAACCTTTCAATAGTTATATTTTCAGTTATTGCATCTTTCAAAGGAAATATTATAAGTTCTTCAATAGTTTCTACAATATTTATTTTGATTTTTGGAGAGATAATACCTAAAATTGTAACATTAAAAAAACCAGAATTTTTTGCTTCTATCTACGCTATTCCAATAAAATTTTTATACTATCCCTTTTACCCAATAATATTTATAATGAAAATGTTTTCTCACTGGTTATTGAGATTTTTAAATATTGAAGAATCAGACAAAGATATTACAAAATCAGAAATAGAATTAATATTGAGAAAAAATTTTGAAGATAAAATTTTAAAAAAGGAAGAATACATTTTCTTAAAGAAAATAATATCTCTCAGCGTCAGAAAGGTGCAGGATATTATGATACCGAGAACAAAGATAGTAGCAATTGACATTAGAGAAGGTGTTGAAGGTTTGTTCAAATTATATTGTGAAAAAAGATTTACAAAAATTCCTGTTTACAAAGAAAATATTGATAATATAATTGGAATTGTGAATGTAAGAGATGCGTTTAAGAAAAAAGACAAAAAACTGGAAGATTTAATTATGCCTGCTCTTTTTATATCAGAAGAAAAAACCTGTGATGAGGTTCTGATTGAGTTATTAAAAGAACCAAATAAAACAGCGATAATCGTTGATGAATATGGTGGAACTGCAGGTTTTGTTAAACTTGATGATTTATTTATTAATTTTGTTTCAGAAACAATAGTTGAAGAAAAACATACGAAAGGAACTTACATATTGAAAGGCGATGCAAAACTTAATTTATTAGGTATTGATACAGAGGAAACGGTTTCAGGTTATCTTATTAAACATTTAAAAAGAATACCCGAAGAAGGTGAAGAATTCAATATTGAAGAGTATATTTTTAAAATAATTGATGCAACAGATAGAGAGATAAGAAAGGTTATGGTGGTGAAAAAATGAGAAACTATTTTTTTATTATTTTTGGGAGTTTATTATCAGCATTGGGATTTGAACTTTTTCTTGTTCCTTTAAAGATAACCCCTGGTGGAGTTGGGAGCATTGCGATTGTTATATATAATCTTTTTCATTTTCCATTCGGAATAACTTACGCAATTTTAAACATACCTATATTTTTAATGGGTATAAAAAATCTTGGTTTCAGATTTGGATTTCTTACAATTTTATCTATTATATTGATTTCAGTTTTCTCTCTTGCAATTAAATATATATTTAAGCCTAAATTATTAACAAGTGATCTTCTCCTTGCAAGTCTATATGGTGCTGTCCTTCTTGGAGCAGGGATTGGATTTGTCTTTAAAGGTGGTGGCTCTACTGGTGGAACAGATATACTTGGAAGATTAATGAATAAATACACAGGTATTACAACTGGTTTATCAATTTTCATTATAGATTCATTTATTATATGTTTATCTGGATTCACATTCCAGTCATTTGATTTAATTCTTTTCAGTTTCATTGCCCTATTTGTTTCAAGTAAAATTATTGATACAATACTTGAAGGCTCAGATTATGCAAGGAGTGTAATGATAACAACAAAAGATGGTGAAAAAATTTCAAATATTATTATGGAAAAATTGAACAGGGGAGCCACACTGATAAAAGGGATAGGTATGTATACTGGCGAAGCAAGAGATATTGTTATAACAGTGATATCTATCAGAGAAGTTGAAATCCTTAGATATCTTGTTAAACAGATTGACCCCGACGCTTTCGTTGTTATTTATAATGTTCACGAAGTTCTTGGTAAAGGTTTCAAATCAAGGTATTAATGCTTCACAAAGATGAAGGGATAATCCTGAGAAATATATCTTTTAAGAATACAAGTATAGTAACCCACATATATACAAAAAAATCAGGTAATCTGTCATTTGTTATAAAAGGTTATAAGAAAAGCAAACTTTCTGGTTCAATTGAATCAGGATATCTTGTTTCTTTTGTATATTATAAAAGGGAGTATCAAGATATGGGAATAATAAAAGAAGCAAATATAATTTCCCCTTTCTTCCAGTTAAGAAAGAATAGTGATAAATTAAAAATTCTTTTTTCAATATTATACATACTTGAACATTCTCCTAAGAGTTTACCTCTATGGAATATTACATTGAAAACACTTAATTTTATTGAAAATAAAGACAATATTTATGTTTTTGCTTATTTTCTTTTATATTTTTATTATATTGAAGGAATATTCCCTGTAATTGAAAAATGCAGTGTTTGTGGAAAGAAAGATATAAGATATTTCTCAATAACTAAAAATGGCACTGTTTGTAATGAACATAAGAGTGAGGAAGATATTGAGATTAACGAATGGTTTAATGTTTTTTTGAAGATTTACTCAGGAAAAATTTCTGATATAAAAGAAAGTTCATATAATTTTCTTATTGATGTGTTGATAAAATATGGAGAATTTCATCTTGGTGATTGGGTATCACATTTAAGGAATATTTTGCCATCAATTATTTCGCAATAATTTTTTCTATATTTCCAATCGCCTATAACAACAAATATCTTATTACCTTTTTTATAAAGAAATTGATTATGGATATGTGCTATCAAAACAACATCAACTCCTTCCTTAAATTTTTTTTCTGCAAATTCAATATATTTATCCATTCTTATATTTTTATTTCTTGACGAATTTGAACTTAACTTTGAAATGAATTTCCCTATTTCATAAGAAATATCTGGATGAATCTTTTTATAAAACCACTGCGTTATCTCATTCTTGATAAAAGAATTAAATATATCTTCATTTTTCAAATTATCACCATGTGCAATAAAATATTTTTTATCTCCAATATTTATTAATTCAGGTTTAAAATGTATTTTTATTCCTATTTTTTTTAAGAAATCAATATGCCAGAAATCGTGGTTTCCGAGCCAGTAATGTATTTGCATTCTCTTTGATAAATTGTATAAAGTGTTATATAAATAAAAATAATTTTTAGGTATGTAATATTTAAATTCATAGAAGTAATCAAATATGTCGCCAAGCAAGAATAGATAGTTATACTCTATTTTTTCATTTAAAAAACAAGTAAGGGATTCTATCTCATCGTTAAATTTTACAGGGGAAAGATGAGTATCACCTATAAGTAATATTCTGTCAGAAGTTTTGAGTTGCAAGTTCCTTTATCACCTCAATTGCCTCAAAGTAATATTTTTTCTTGATAAGTTCTATTATAAGATTTAAATACTTTGAAAATGGAGTTTCTTCTTCCTCTTTTATGAAACTTTCTTCAGTTTCTTTATCTTTCTTTTTTGTTTCAAATATTTCCTCAAATGGAGATTTACCTTCCATCAAATCCTCCTTTCAGTATAAAAATTAATACTATCCTGAACCTCAAAAAGTGATGAATCTATCTCAATTGCTTTTTTCCAGTATTTTAAAGCATTTTCTATATCATTAAGTTTTTCGTAGGCATATCCGATATTTGCAAGTATATACTGATTCTTTGGTTCTTTCTCAAGACCTTCCATCATTAAATTTATTGCCTCTTCGGTTTTTCCTTTTTCAAATGTTATCATTCCCAGTTCTGAAAATGAAGGGGCGTAATCAGGATATTCTTTTATCAGTTTTATAAATATTTCCTCCGCTTTCTCCTTTTCACCTTTGTAAGAGAGTGCAGAAGCAAGATTGAAAAGGATCTCAGGTTTTTGAGAAATTTTAAGTGCTTCATTGAATTTTGATATTGCAAGTTCAATATTACCTGAATAAAAATGAAGGACACCTTCATCGTTAATCTCTTCCGCTTCCCTTATTTCCTCTTTCTCTTTTATCGTCTTAAAATCACTCTTTATCTCATTTATAAATGTAAAAACTGATTCAGAAAAATCTCTCATTTTTTCACTAAATGTATTTAAGAAACCTGATAATTCAAATATTCTTTCTCCAATGTTATCAATCCTTGGATAAATCTTTTCAAAATTCTCGGAATTTATCTCTTTCAGTTCTGTTAATAACGGGAAGAGAAAGACATTCATTCCGTCCAAAATCTTCGCCATTTCACCTCTTAAATTTTCAATATTATCTGCAAATGATTTTAAATAAGTATTATTTAAATTCATAATTTCTTCAATAAATTTTCTGAAATTTGAACTTAATTCTGAGAAGTTATTACTAACATTATCTTTATTTTCTAATAATAATTTCTTCACATCCTCAAACTTACCATCTATATCAGAAAGAATATTTTTTACCCAATTTACAGAATCAAAAAATGTAGTAAAAGAGGATTCTATTTTTCCTGATAGTGATTTTATTTCTTCAATACTCGTCTGGAATGTAGAGATATTATCTTTTAAAGATTTACCTGTATTTTCTATTTCAGTTACAGAACTTTTTATACTTTCAAGAATAGAAATTTTTTCAGCAATAGATATTAAATTCCCCTTAATCTCATCATTTATTACCGAGATATTTTTTAAATTATTCTGTAATGTTGATATACTCTCATTAACAGGATTAAAAATATCGCTAAATATATTCTTCATTTTTTCATCTGTAAAACTTTTTTCTTTGATCTCATTAATACTTGTGAGAATATTTCCTATATTCTGATTAATTTCAGAAAGGATTCCTAAATTACTTATATTACCTGTTATTTTTTCAAAAATTTCCTGCAATCTTGAAGAGATTTCATATTTAAAATCGTAAATCTCATCGTGTATGGATGTTTTCAAAATTTGAAGACCCTTTTTTATAGAGAAAATCTCGGAGATATTTTGAACAGAACAATTATTATTTTCCTGGTCATAGAAAATGCACTTCTCTTTCAAACATTCTATTTCTATAATTTTTACCTCTTCCCTACCCTCTATTTCACTCATTTTAAAACCCGAAAGTATTGGACAAATACCCATTTTTACCTCCAGTATAATTTAAATACACCTTTTTTTGGATTTAAAATATTAATCGTTTCTTTTTCTTTATTTATAATGGCACCCAACTTTCTTGAAACCTTTTCAAATCCAAGTCTTGAGGAGGCAATAAAAAGTATTCTTTTCGCCTCATCATCCTTTATTCCTTTTACTAATTCAAGTGCATTAAAGAACCTACCTTCATATAGTTCAAGCCATGCCATCTTTATAATTTTCTTATCACCTGAAAAACTATTTAAGATTTCACGGGCAATATCAAATCTTCTTAACTTTAAGGCGATTGAAAACTTTTCCTCATTATCTTCTGTGAATTCAAGTTTTTTTAATAAAAGTTCCTTTTTAAATTCTATTATCTTATCAATAGGGACATTTATATCTTCACCTGCAAAATAAAGCATAATATACTCTCTTTCTGTCTTACTTTTTAAATTTGAAAGAATATTTTTCGCATCTTCCATCCTGTTTTCAATTATGTATGTTTCTGCAAGTTCCCTCTTTATATCTTCATTATCTAAAATTTTAATCAGTTTCTCTAAATATTCAGTCTTCTCTTTTCCTTTAAGGTTCTTAACAAGGTTAAGAGCCATCTGAGGTTTATTTAGATGAATGAAACAATCCGCAAGGAGTTTGTTTGAATCTTCGTTGTAAAAATCAATCATACCAATTATTGATTCTGCTGTATCATTATCTCTATCAAAAATATCTCTTAATATTTTTATTGTATCATTATATCTTTTCATATTTTTTAATAATTTTGCTTTCAAAAATAAAACAGGTATTGTATAATTGTCCTGAAAAACTTCATCAAGACATTTCAGGACATATTCGGATTTTTCTGGATGTCTTTTTATAAAAGAATCTGAAATCTCTATGATATTCCTTGTTCTTTTCTCTTCCCAGAAGATTTCTAAGAGGTCTTTAAAAGTATTATCTTCTATATCCACCTTTTGAACAACATCCATTAACTCAGAAATAACTTCGCTCTTGAAATTAGGATATGTTTTATAGATTTGTAATAAAGTTTTTAAGACATCTTCATATTTATTTAATGACTTTAAAAGTTTTGTCTTAAATAAAATTGCCCTTATTTTAACCTCTTTTCCTTTTGCAGATTCAAGAGCATTTACAACTTCTTGAATAATAGACTTATCAAATCTTATTGCCTTTTCAAGATGGTCAAAACCTTTTTCATCACCATTCTCAATAAGTATTTCTCCAAGTTTTAAATGCAAGACAGGTTCTATGGGAGATATCTCTATCAATTTCTGAAAATTTTCAACAACTTCTTTATAATAAGATGGATTTAATCTGTATGCCTCAAAAAGAATATTCCCTGCATTTTTAATATCCTTCCTATCCCTGTAAAGTTTATAAAGTAGAAGAAGCATCTCTATGTTTTTTACATTTTTCCTGATATAAGATTCTATCTTTTTAATTACAGGCTCTACTAAACTTGCATCTATAATGATTGCTTTCTTAAAATACTTTATACTCTCATCGTATCCACCTTTTTCTCCAAGTGCGGATGCGAGATAGAAAAAAATTGTGCCGCAATCTTTCTCATCGAGAATACTGATTGCCTTTGAACCATACTCTATAACCTCGTCAAAATAGTTTTGTTCAAATAGAATCTTCACAATAATCCTGTATATTCCAGGGTTTTTACCAACCTTACTCATAGATGTTAGGAACAAAGTAACAAGACTGTTTGTGATATCTGGATATTTATCAATAACAACATTTATTAGTTCCTCTACTATCTGGAATTTATTAAGCATAACAAGAAGTTCTATAAGCAAAAGATAGTTCTCTTTACTTTCAGGATGTGATCTTATGGTTTTAAATATAAATCCTGCCTTATCAGGGCTTTCTTTAATAGATAAAATATAATTTGTCTTCGCCTTCTCATAATCACCATTCAGAAAGTATGCTTCCGCCATTGCAAAATGGAGAACAAAGGGTGGAAAATCTTTCTTATCAAAATTCTCGTATACTTTAATAACATATGGTATGTAATCTCTTCTTCTTCTTATCCAACTATCAAGTTGTTTCAGAATGTAAGGAATTGCATTGGGCTCTTCTTTTATAATCTTATTCAATGTTTCAAAACCCTTATCAAAATTCTCATTAAGATTGATTATTGAGTAAAGAATAGCGCTCTTTGAATTCTCCGGGTTTTCTTTATAAATGTTAAATAATAATTCCTTTGCAATAACTATATTTTCATCTTTCTCAATCAATTTTTCTATTTCATCTATAGCCTCGTCAAACTCCTTTTTCCTTCCCAATATCTGAGATTTTAAAATTTTTGGTTCTACGAAATCAGGGAATTCGGTCTCTATTCGTTTTATAAAACTCATCGTCTCTTCTTCTGCTGTAGGTGAGATTGTAAATGCTTTTTTAACAGCATTATAAGCATCTTTATATTCCTTCATTTCAAGGAGGATTTCAGCAATGTCAAAAAGGACATCTGAGTTATCTTTTATCTCATCAATAATCTTTGTCAATTTCTCTTTTTCAATAAATGTTCTATTTATTTCCATTACTTTCTTGAAAATATTTACTCCATCTTCATATTTCTGATTATCTATATATGCCTCTGCAAGACGAATCAATATTTCAGGATTATTTGGATTTACTCTTGCAAGTTCTTCATACTTTTTAATTGCCTCCTTACCTTTGAATGACTTTATTGTTTCTATAGCCTTTTCCTTTTCACCTGATAATATGTAAAGGTCACAGAGAAGTTCAATTGTTGATTCATTTTTATAAGATTCAACTATTTTTACTGCTTCTTTCAATAAAGATTTCTCTCTTTCTACTGCTCTCCTTATAAGTTCTACTCCTCTTTCATAATTCTTCCTTGAAAGAAGAAATTTTGAAAGTGAAAACTGGATAAATGGGTCTCCATAAATAACCCTGTTTAGCCTTTCAAGTTCATTATAGATTATTTCTTCCTCATCAGGGAATCTGCTGAATATCTCTTCAAAAATTGCCATAGATGTTTTCAAATCTATGAATTCATTGCAAATTGCAATAATATAGAAATGGATTTTATCCCTTTGTGATAATGCTTCTTTTTTCCTTATGTTATCAAGTATAATACTTTCCTTTTGAATGAGGTTTTTTATAGCATCTTTTGATGTATTTTCAAGTATCTTCCAGGCATTTTCAAAATCTTTATTTTCAATATTTTTTTCTACTAAATACTCAAAAAGTTCAACTGGTTTACCAGAACCATAAAATATATCTTCAACCTCTTTTACAATATGTTCTTTTGCCTCCTTTGATAACCCTTCACCCTTTCTTGCCCATATAACAAGTTCCTTGAACTTGTTAACCTGACCATAGATATGCATAATTTCGAGAATTAAAGGTAGATCTGAAGGCTGATTATCAATAGCACTTTCAAGGGTTTCTATTGCCTTATCTACCTTTCCACCAAGGAATATCTTTCTTGCCTTTTCTATTACCTTATCCTTACTTCCAAAAGAGAACATATAAATATTATAACTATCCAATATAATTAGTCAAGTGTTAATTTTAAAATTGTTGGGAAAGATCAAGCACATGGTGGTATAGTTAAAATAAGGGAATTAAAGGTTATGGTTATAGCAAATAATAAGATAAAAGACAAGGTTATTTTGTATGGAATTTATATCAGAAGAAATACAATTAGATATAAAATATCTGAATGATATTTCCTATTATACAAGGCACAAACTTCCGAGGTATCAGATTACAGCGAGGGATGTTAGGACAGGGGTATTGTAATTATTGATGAACTATATGAAAATATTGGACAAAATGATGATTCTAATTTATACTTACAAGTGTAGCACCATGTGCCTGAACATCCCGAGTTCTACTCTCTTTTCAGAAATCATACTTGTCTCTCAATTTAATCTTACCGCTAACTTTTTGCGGATAAAAGAAGTTGCCGAAGGCAATTTGTGCGAAGCGTAGCGAAGTCTTTTATCCGCTGTTAGGCGAAGTATCATTTCACTTCCTTTGTCATTCTATTAAAATGCAAGATTTTATTTCTTTGTAAAGGTATTGAAAACTCTTTAATCGTCTTATAACCCAATTTTTTGTAAAAATCTATGGCGCTGATATTCTCCTTTTCAACATCTAATAATATTCTTTCTGCACCAACCACCTTTGCCTCTTGTTCCGCTTCAAGGATTAATCTCTTTCCCACTCCTAACCCTCTATGCTGTGGATATGTCGCTATATTACTAATATAGTATTCGCCATCACACACACTTCCAACTGTTGCATTAAACTTCATCAATGTTGAAAATTTACATAGAATACTAACGCCTATCTTTTTAAATAACAAAAAACCAGTCCTTAAATCCTCCCGTTTTTTAACTTGCCAATCATACCCTAAAATCATCCCCGCTTTCTCTCCGTCAACCTCTGCAAAATAAACATGTTCAAAACTAAAAAGATTGAAATGATAATGAAATAAATCTTGTAGTACAGTTTTTATTTTATCTCCAAAAAGAATCGGAAAATAGGGAGCAGAGATCAACACAAGCTCAGTAAAATCTTTATTATCGCCCAAGGTAGATTTTCTTACAGTAATCATGATTTATCACCCATATTATAATTACGCCTAACGTTCCCAGCATAAAAGAAGTTTTTGCGAAGCAAAAATTTGGGTGAGTGCCATAAGGCACGAACCTTTTATGGTGGGTTATATGAAGTGAAGATATCATGGTACCAACCATTCTTTATCTATTGTGTCAATAGTCAAATTTATATTATCATCAAGGATTTTCTTAAATGGTGATAGAGTAAACTTCGAGCCCAGGGTTAATTTCTTATACAGAAGGTATAATAGAGAATCTACAGGAAGATAGAAAATATCTCTCTGCACCTCTCTAAAAGATTTAGCGATAAAAGCCTTGTAGAGGTATTTTTCTTCACGTCTTTTTCTCTCATCGTCAAAATATTTTTCAAGAGCTCTTTTATCATTAGCTGTTGGGATATAGTCATATCTGTTTTTGCAATCATATACTATAGCGTAATCATTTTCAAATGCAGCAATGCCATCGGGAAATTCTCCATCGATTTTATGTCCCTTTTGAGTGATATCAAATCCTAAGGCGTTTAGTAACTTAGCAACTATATCTTCAAACTCGCTGTCGCTGATGTTAACGTCTTTTAACTTCAAGAAATATTTTCCAATATACTCCTCCCAACTAACTGTTGTTCCCACTAATTCTATAAGTTCAGACCACTCTTCAGGAGGTTCTTCACCTATTTCATTCAGAATTTTGATTAGCTGACCAGCTTCTATTACTGAGAATAATTTCTTATTTTCTTTTGGAAGCCTATCAGTTAGTCTTTTACTTTCTGTTTTGCTTTTTTTGATTACTTGAAAATTAAAATAAGGTGCGTGTGTATTTGAATCGTATCTCATCCCAGTTATTTTCAAATACACAATTGGGATTTTTGTGAAATCATTTTCTTTTAGTTTGATGTATATTCCTAATCCCGCCAAAGGACAATTTTTAGATAACTCTTCCCATCCTAGAAGTTCCGTATATTTTCTTTTTGGATATGGAGCTTCTTTATCGGATTCCCAATAGTCTGAAGCCCAAGCAGTAGCTAATAATATTACTTGTTTCATTGCTTTCCTCTCCCTTTACTTATTTTAACTACCATTTCATATAACATTTTGCAGATAAAAGAAGTTGCCAAAGCAATTTAGGCGAACCTTTTTATCCGCTGGTATACGTAGTTGGCTCGCATCTCTCATTTTATCCCATCCTCACTTTAAACCCGTTGCTTCATATAACTTGTTGATAGAAGAAGGATTTCGTATATGCCAACTTTTACTGGATAGCCGAATTTCATTTTTTGCTAATTTTCTCATTCCACACCATTTGTCTTTCAGAATTTTAGTTTTCATAACTATATTGTTATTTTATACATCTTCAATTAAAAGTCAAGCAAAATTTACTTAACGGTCCCAGCATATGCGATGTTGCGGCCAAAGGGAACA
>Ga0123519_10000763_pt1 | contig 56662 bp, 59 predicted proteins | sample YelNatPaOPRAMG02_FD_87396 | JGI IMG/M metagenome (GOLD analysis project Ga0123519, IMG submission 87396) | Hot spring microbial communities from Yellowstone National Park - Yellowstone National Park OP-RAMG-02 (version 2) | ecosystem: Environmental > Aquatic > Thermal springs > Hot (42-90C) ...
AGACTTTCATTATGTAATGTGAGGGCGTCAACGGAAAATTCTAGTTAAGCAACTATATTGAATGTCAGTGAGGATATGTTCAGCAGTATAATGGGCTTCAATTCTGATTCCATATTATTTTATACACTCTCAATCACGTGTTCGTCAGGTGTCCCTTGTTGTGTAATTTATGCGCGTGAGAAATAAGAAGGTTGGAAGAGGAGAGAAGCCTGTTTTTGGGCTCAGGCGGTTGGGCGTAGCCGTATTCGAGAAGCGAGAATAGGCTCAACGCTTATACGAGGTTGTTCAGTTTCGTTAAGGCTAACTCCACTTTCTAGCCATATTTGCCGTTGGGTCTTGTGCGTTCTTGGAGGGACTATGTTCCTACGAGTTTCGTCTTCACGGTTAGATGCCATAAGGATTAAATTATTGCGGGAAGCAAATAGAATGCTATGGGGCAGAAAATAGGCTTCGTTGGTCGAATAGTCTTTAAAGTCGTTGGACGTGTAGGTAGGATTAAGGTGCTCTCAGATGGCTGTGAGGCTAAAGCTCAGGATCAGGGTTAGCGGATATGTCACTGAGGAAGTTGCGCTGTTGAACAGCGGCTACGAGACACCTACACCTCAGCTACTCATCCCTATATCTCTAGCCGCTAAACTTGGGATTTGGCCGCCGAAGGGTGCGCCTGAGGTTACGCTTGAGACGGCTGGTGGACCTCTGAAGGCTTGGTTTTACTCCAGAGTAGCCTCGGTGAGCATCGCCGTTGAGGACGTTGTGTCTAAGGAAGCCGTAGCAGATATTGTCGTTTCGCTTCTCGCTGATGAGCCACTGATAAATGATAAGTTGGCTGATGAGCTGGAGATAGCGGTTGAGGCATTCGGAAGGGGTCTCTGGAGGTTCTCCTGGGAGCCTAAAGAGAAGGTCAGGGAAAGCTGGAGATAGCTGCTTCCGATACCTTACCTAGGCTTTTCGTATCATTATGGGTCAGCTTGGTTTGAGACTCTAGTAGTAACTCGAGTATCATTCCAAGAAGATAAGGGAAAGCGATGTTCTGCAAAATAGCTTCGGTGTAGTATTCGTTGCGGTTGTTTACGTTGGCAGATACGCTTGGTACCCGGTTTAGTACCGGCTTTTTGCTGGGGAAAATTTTTTCAGGCGGAAATGTGGTACTGAATCCGGTACTGATTCTTCTCGCCTGTAGGCTTGTTTATCGTTTCCATGGGGTGTGCTCGAAGAGCCTGCGGCGGAGAAGAATTAACCAGGGATGAGCGCTATTGTTAGTATGTTCTATGGAATGCGCTTTGTTGAGAAAACCATATTAAAGTCTATTCCTGTCTAGTACATGATGGGCCCTTACTGTGAGGCTCTTAAGAAGCTTCTGGTTAAGGATGGTCAAGCTACTTCAAGGACGCTTGTTCGAATGATGGAGAACCCGCCTTTCTCAAGGTACACCATCATAAAGCACCACAAAGAAATGGAGACCCAAGGCTTGGTCTCCAGATCCATCATAGCCAGAACATCTAGGGGAAGGCTGAAGCTTCTCTACCACCCAACCAATCCTCTCCTAAAGGGTGAAGATACGGGTTCCCCACCATTCTCCATTTTAAGCGAGAACTGAGACGGCACGAAGTGCAGAAAAGCACCAGGCCCCTGTGAGACGAAGCCCACTTGGATATAACCTCAAGGGCCCTATCAACTCTATCGAATATTAAACCCAGCTTATACACCTCCCCAAACATATTATTTGGTATGTAGAGATCGAAGTAAGCGATTTTCACCGTTGGTGGAAGTTTTGCTGCCACTTTATCGTGCGCCTTCCTATAGAAGGCCGCATAGAATATTACAAGGTCCGGGTTTGCACTAATAATAGCTTCAACGCCAGGTGAAGTGAATCTACCTATATCTATAATGCCTCTTTTTTGTAGAAGAGACATAAATAGAGGTTCTTGGGTTACAGTATCAGATGCCCCAAGAATCTCCTGCACCAAGTGCTAGTAAAACCACCGCTTGAGTTCATGCCACCACAACAGCTCTCTGAGGCTCTTTTTCAAATGTTACTGTTCTTCCAGCGCTGTCAACAACTGTAATCGGGTATTTAACCTCAAACTTTGAGTCTGTTTCGGTCAGAGTCGTTGTTCTTGTGGTTACTTAAGTGATAGTTTCGGACAGAAACGCTGTTTGTGTAGTTGTTTGCTTAACAGTTTCGGTCAGAGTCATTGTCTCTGCGACAGTTTCTGTCTGTGTAACAGTTCTAGAAAGTCGCAGCGTGAGCAACAGGGGGTATAAAGTAATACCTTACACTAACCTTTTCTATGACCCTAGCGAAGAATTGAGTCATCAACTCCAAAAAAGAAGTTAGAGTTGCGGGACTGCTATTGAGTGAAAACCGCCAATCTACGAGTCCCCTTTATGAGGCGGGCCTGGTGGGATTTGAACCCACGACCTACTGGTTTCCCCGTTCGAGGCTGGATACACCATCCATAAGAGCCAGCCGTTATAGGGTTACACCTCTCTACCTGGCTTCCCTCCGATTGATTCGGATCTGAGCCACAGGCCCGCCTATATAACACAGGATTTCTTGCCATATTTAAGATTTGATTCTGTCAATAGACAGCTCAGGATGATGCAATTCTGCGTGACAATTCTGGCAGAGTAATACCCAGCCATTTAAGTTGATACTTTTGACCGCCCTCTTTCTGTTTCTCTCTATCTTTGTAGGGCATTAAAAGGTTATTAACACTTCAGTTTAATAACCTTTAGTCTGCTATGGTTAAGAGCCAGCCGCTCTACCTGGCTGAGCCACAGGCCCACCATCAATCGGGTTTAGCATCTTTGTTAATATAAGTTGCTTTAATTTCCTGTTTTCTTTGGTATAAATGCGACCACGACCTTGTTGTTGGGTATTACCCCTACGAACTTCCAGCCGCTGTTAATTAACTCTTTTGCCTCTTCCGCTGAGACTACCTTCTGAGTAGGATTTTGGGGATGTAGTCGTTTGAACTCATCAGGGAGCTAAGTTAATGCCTAAGAGGAATAAAAACAGATAAGTCATACCATTCTATTATCCACACTTGCCGTAGGGTTTTTATACCTCCTCCTTATGACTAAGGAATCAGGAGACGAGAATCGTGATATGTGCGAAGTGCGGTTTTACGAAGAGAGGCAACCAAGAATTCTTTGTCTGTGATGATTGTAGAGAGTTCTCTAAGCTTCTCAAAGCTGTCTTTGAAGACATCCATGAGAAGATGGAGCGTACCGGGAATATCGATCCAGACACTCATCCAATTTTGCGCCTTCTTGCGGATAGCTCTTTTATCACTTCGAAGAATCCACAGACAGCTATCTTCTACAAGATAAGTGATTATTTGGTCTCAAGAGCCTTTACAGGTGCAGTTGAGGTCTCGGAAGAAGATCTGAATAGGCATGTAGTAACAACGAGGGGATGGAGTGATGCTTTCAAGACTTTCGAGGAGCTTAACCTCGTTAGGGTGAGGGTGGAGAAATATAGGCGAGTACTAGTTTTGACCGACAAGACTAGGAAGTTTGCTACTCAGTACTTAAGTGCACAGAAGCTGAGTGATATTGGGCTTAGAACGAGGCTCGCTCACATTTATGCAGGCTACGTGCTCCTTTACATATTGAACAAGGTTGCAGATCTCACCGCGGAATCTTCGATTGCGTCGGTGTTACCATATGATCAGAAGCCTAGGACCCTTTGGGTGACGTTAATGTTCCTTTGGTCATATGCCTACAAGAACAATAAGACTTTTGGGGAGGAAGAGATGATAGAGTTCATATCTAGGAGGCGAATCCCATCTCCCACCCGAGGGAAGATAATCAACGCACTGCAAGCTATGGACGGACGTAGCACACAAGGTCTCATTAAGGATGTTAGAATTGAGAACGGCCAACGAAAGTTTGCCTTTGAAGACTATGTAATGATTGAAATGCAACGACTAAGAGAACTAATAAGAGAGAGGGAGCGATAAGACTGATGAGCATGCTTGAAGCGGCTGAGCTTAAAGTGGAGAGAGCCGAGAAAGTTATACCTGAAGTCAAGCTTCTGCCTCAATTGTCTGAGGTTGAAGACTTGATCTCACGAACTATTGAATATTTCTTCAAAAGTGGGTTGTCAATACCTAATTTCCCTTTCAAGGGATTTCTGCTTGAAGGACCTCCTGGTACAGGGAAAACAGAAGTGGTCAAGCAGGTTGCACGTAAACTCGATAGGAGATTGGGAAATGTCTTTTGGCTTTTTGTAGACGGAGCCTCAATTGCTGCTCCTCGATGGGGCGACGCTGAAAAAGCTCTACAACGCGTATTTCAGGTAACTGCTCACCTGAAAAAGGAATATAAGAATCCAAAACTTTTGATCCATTTCGATGATATAGAATGTCTTATGTTAACAAGAGGGGTAGAGATGGCTAAAGAATGGCATTACTCGATTAATTCAATACTGTTCCACGAAATCGATAGACTTGATCCCACGTGCGAAATAGTATGTTCTACTACTAATAGGCCTGACCTGGTGGATGCAGCGCTTAGAGATAGACTGTATAGAGTAGAGATGCCCCCAATCGAGTTAGACGGGCTACTGGTCTTGATTCAAGAGATACTAGACTCTTCTGGCGTTCGTTCTCCGGAAAAAGAGATCTTGGAAAATCGCGTCTTCGAAAAGTTGAAGAAGTTGCAGAACCCCACGCTAAGAGATGCACGCCAAATAACAGTTATTGAATGTATTAAAGAGAGGGTGTGGTCAGTGTGATACCTCTTGAAGAGATACCGAGGTCTGGACAGCTCATCATTGCTGTTCACTTTAAAGGTTACGGCGAATACTACGCAAATGAGACTAGAAAAGTATTGCTGCACCTTCCTGAAAGAAAGGATATCAGAGTTATCGGAATTGAATTTTACCCATTAGACTATTGGCTTAAGAGGACGATAGTTTCTGGAAAGGCTGACAAAGGGAAGATAGGAGGGAAAGACAAGAAATGGTCGATCAGTAGAGCAACGGGTGGTCTATATAAGGTTGGATTCGCTAATATGACACCTGAAAAGTTCAAGAGGCTTTGTGAGGTTCTGAAGAAGATAAAGAAGAGATATTGGGAAGAATATGAGATACTGCTAGCCAGTCAAGTGGAGGGAGTTTGATGGAAAGATTATCAAAGGAATTTCTCGAAAAGCTAGCAACTGATAAGCAACTTTCAATTCAACATATTCAAGCTCGAATAGAGGAAGAGCTGAAACTCTTGGCGGAAGAGTTGGCTAAGGAGGCAACCAAATGAAAGCTATATTACTACTGAAAAACATAGGCGGACTCCAGGAAGGTAACTATATTTTTGAGTCTGGAAAATTAAACATAATCGAGTCAGCTAATTCAGCTGGGAAGACCTCGATAGTTAAAGCTCTGATTGGAATACTTTCAATTCCTAGGAATGGTGTCTTTGAGCAACGTATATTTGTGGAAGCTCAGAAACTCGGAATTAAGACGGATCCCCGTAACCCATATGAGGGATTCGTAAATGTTCACGCTGATCAAGGCTCGGTCGAGCTGGAGTTTGATGGAAAGAAAGAAAGATATGTAGTGAAACAAAGTGGCGATATATTATCAGCACCAGAAAATGGTGATGAAAGGTTCCTTCTCGCTGGAGTTTTATCTAATAACTCAAGAGTTCTAAGACAGCTCAGAGGCTTGGATGAATTAGAACCTGATGACTTTAAGTGGGCAGTGGAGGAACTATCTTATGCTAAAAGATATTCAACCGAATCAGAGTTGCTACAAACAAAGAAGGAAGATCTAGTTGAAAAAAAAGTCTTGATTGAGAAAGGTCTTAAACAGCTGGGGCCTCTAAAGCAACGTGAGGTTGCTCTTGAGAGAGAGATAAGAATCCTTGACTCTGAATTATCTTCCCTCACCAATAAGTTTCGCGAAAGTGGAAAGATAGCAGAGGATAGAGACGATTCACTTAAAAGAATTAATACATTAAAAAAAGAAATATTGAACAAGACCCGTGAAAAAGAGAACATCACAAGACAGCAACTCGCTCCAAAATTGAAAGAGATTAAGGATGCCCAAATACAGAAAAGTCAATTGGAAACATCACTTGAAGAGACGAAGCAGGAAATTATTGCGATAACACATCAAGACCTTAGAAAAGAAGAAATCGAAAAAGAAATCAACAAACTAATGGATCAACGAAGTACTGTTGACGGTTTGCTGAACCTCTATGTGGTCGCAGAGACGAGCATCCGCAAATCAGAGGGAGATAAGGTTCCTTGTCCGCTATGCGAGCACGGACGTATCGACTATCAAAGCATTGTTAACAATATCACAAGATATCGGAAGCAACGCGAGGAATTGAATGCTAGGATCCTACAGCTGAGTCAAGAAAAGCAAAATATTGCAATTCAGCTCACGAGGGCCGAGAACAAAGCGAAAGAGTTGCGTGAGCGCATTGCAGAACTAACAGAAAAAATCTGGATGATAGAGAGGCAACTTAAAGGACCAGAAGAAGCAGTGCGAGCCATTGATAATCTGATCGCTGACTATAACTACAAGTTGGAAAAAGAACAAAGAATCTATGACGAGCTGAACAGGAAGATCAGTAAAGCAGACGAAGAAGTCAATAGAGAATATGACGAGAAGAGTAAGAAGCGCTCGGCGCTACTGGAAGAACTCGGCGCTATCAGACGGGATATCGATGAACTATCGTCCGTTGAAGTGTACGGGAAAGTGCTACAGTTAGAGAGTGCTATGTACGTTTGCGAAAAAATGATCAACATTTTGGAAGATCGTATCAAGTACCTGGAAAGAAGAGCTGAAGAGGAGCGAGAAGAAGCTACCAAGAGATTCAATGAAAATATCAGTACTCTTATGAGGACTCTGGGTTTCACAGAGTTCAGGACAATAAAGCTGACAGGAGCACCCAGTTATCGACTTTATGTAGAACGATACGATCCTGAGAAGAGAGAATATAAGACTCAGGATGTTGGGACTCTTAGCACTTCAGAGAAGCTTGCTATCGCATTAATATTACAAGTGGCCCTCAAAGAAACCTACATGAAAAAATTACCTTTCCTCATATTAGATGATGTTCTCGAAGATTTCGACCCTGAGCGATGTGATCAAGTTATTAAATACCTAAAGGAAAAAGCGAAGAAGGAAGGTTGGTTCATCATTGCAACTAAGTTGGTGACGGAACTTGGCCCACCAAAGATCAGATGCCTATAACATAGAGTTGGAAACTCTGACTTCTGCGAACATTTTCAACGGGGTGTAGTCATGACAACTTGTGTGTATTGTACCAGAGAAGCTAGTGAGTTTAGCGAATTATGTGATTATCATCAATTCGCTTTGTTCCAAATTACTGAGATATTGACCGAGTTTGTTAGCTCAGATAACCCTCCTGACTGGCTTCTAGCTGGCATCAGAGAACTTGCGTGGATATTTCATGATCACCCACGCACTGCTGCATTCATTAACGTAGCCGTTGAAATTGCAGACAGATTTGTTATAGAAAGGGTGGACAAGCTCTCAATTCAAGATGTTAAAGAAGTGAACTACACGCAGTTGCCATTAGGGCGCATCATCTTGATTCTACAAGATGCATATATAGTCAAAAGGGAGGGTGATCTGCTTTTACCAGGACCTCTCACAAAGCGTCTGATAAATGTTAGAGATTTGGGCTACCCTCTGAGTAGTCCAGAGCAGCAACAAAGGGCTCTCGAATACCAAGGAATACTAGCGTTAAGCCTAGTAAGATCTATGTTAAAGGACGGAACCTACATTCCCCAAGGCGCGCTAGCAATAATGACTTTGTTGGCAGCTCACGCACTAACATCAGGAGAAAGAATAGAAGCAGAAGTCTCAGACTTATCCTGGGACATAGCGTTTCGTAACGTACCAAACCGCCAAGAGAACAAGATGAGGCGGATCATGGCGGGATTACTAGATGGTGTCACCAAGATGATCCATAATATCAACGATAATGGCAGACCTGAGCTCAAAGCTTCGATGTTGGAATATTTGCAAAATATGCGTGAGAGATTCCGTGAGAGACAGAGAGCTCGATCCGCAACATAGTCTTCTTTTAAAGCTACAGACCTAGTATGGACTCTAATGACCTTTCTGTGGCTGCCAAACTTCGTGACCTCGAAGCTGAAGCGTATCAAATTATTATACAATCAGGTGATCGAGGTATTTCACAGGCCAGCTTATGGCGAATCCTAGGCGTGAACAGCCGAGACATATCGAGAATTGCGAGGCGTCTGGAGAACAAGAAGAAGATAAGAAGAGTCAGAATTCTTGAAGACGGACGTTGGACTTATAAGCTGATTAGAATTAAGACGATTCAAGAGTTACTTGATATTGATATTCCAAAACAAATAGATGCATCCATCCCTAACGAAAGACGCCCAGAAGGAGAACTAGTTAAAGCGTTGCAATGGCAGAAAAATCCTGAGCTCCAAATAAGCAAGTTATCCTGGGACCGTGCCTTGGACGAATTATATAAAATCATGAACAGCCTAGGGCTAGGTATAAGAACCCGTGATGTTGCAAATGAAGCTCACGCTATTTTCAGAAAGGCTGTGTCAATCGGCTTTAGTATTGGAAGAAGAAGCGAAGTTTTGATGGCCGCCTCAATTTATGCAGCTTGTAGAAGATTGGGTATTCCTGTTCACCTCAGTGACATATGCCGACACTCTTATGTAAGCAGTGGTACTATTAACTTCCAACGCTACAGAGGTTTAGTTGCTGCTTACTATCGAAGTATGCGAGAGTCGGGAATCTTTGAAGCACCTCTTCCAGATTCGTCAATTTATTTGGATAAGATCATCGATAGATTAAAGACCGATGTCCAGAGAGGGCAGTTCTATTCAGAATTGTTGACGGAAGATGTTCGTTCAACAGCGTTGCGAGTAATACAAAAAGCGAAGTCCCTAGGAATTACTGCTGGAAAAAATCCTGCCGGGTTAGCAGCGACCTCTCTTTACGTCGCCTGCGATGGGCGTATTTCTCAAAAAATAATTGCAAGAGCGGCAGCTGTGACAGAAGTGACTGTAAGGAACAATTATAGATACCTAAAGGAAATGTTTGATGAACTCGCATGATTACAGGCGTCCAAATTATCCCGCTTTCTGGTTCTAGATAAATCAGCTGCAAAAAGAACATGGGTACAAATTTCACCTTGCTTTCCTCTCTTTATTGGCGCGGTTAGGTGGTTCCAATGCAAGGCAAGATTGAATTACCATCTAGAATGGAAACTAAGCTCAACATTTTATAAGAGATGGCTTCCGGAGCCTGTGGAATAAGGAACCTGTTAAACAAGAAGTTTGAGTGGGGTTAGTGTCATTTGAATGTACAGCACGATGAGGGCGAAGGAGTGGTTTTACACATGACTGTGACTAGCTCCCCCCTTAGAAGATGCATATGGTTTAGGAGAGTCGTTGTCCCTGTGAATAAAAGGTTCCACACATAGGACATTCTATATGGAACCTCACTCAATGAATTGTTTGAAAAAGGAGTGGGGCTAGAAATGATAAAGCTCGATGAACGCAGCAGGTTTGTGCGAGTAGTTCCTGACAATGCAAGCACCTCGGAGTAGCCCTCCATTGACACATCTTCCGCAGCGGGTACAAATTGATTCTTCCACATAGATTGACAGGTCATCGACCCTGAGGGCTCCGATGGGACAGAGAGACGTGCAGGCACCGCAAGAAAAGCAGTTCACAGCCTTTTCTACAAGAATCTTCAATTTCTTCTTCTCTATCCCATTAACCATAACTTGGACACGGGAGTCATCGGTTACCCAAAAGAGGTCAGTGAGGACAGGTAGCAGTCTAGCTACTTTCTTCGCATTCTTTCCTTTGTCTCCACGGAATACAACACTGATGACATCAAAAGGACTACCGTTGTTACCTTCACATGGTCTCAGCTCTCCAACTATTTTTCTTCGGATGGGCGAAACCCAGGATGCCCATTTGCGCTCCTTTATGAAACTCTTCTTGCCCCTGATCTTTAATTTCTCAGCCTTCTTTTCGAGAATCTCCTCGAAGTGTCTGACCTTTTCAGGAAATAGTTCTTGCATCTGTTTCCACTCAGCATCAGTCTTGTAGGGACAGCACCAGCATCCTATCCTCTTCAGTCCTTTGTCGTAAAGTGGGTTGTAGGGGAGATTGTAGGTGCGAATATACTCCCAAACTTCTTCAACCGTCCAATCTAGGAGAGGGTTAATTTGAGAGACTGGTATCATAGGATTTCGATCCCTTACCATATAGGATGCCCTTCTTTTCGATTCATCTTTTCTTAACCCTGTTATGAAAGCCTTTATTCGGTAATCTCTTGCATATTTTGCAATCGGCCCGAACTTATGCACATCACAACACCATCGTGCCTTTCTCGAAGGTAATCCGACGCGCTCGATCGATTCAAAGAAGTTTACTCTTCCCCTTATGAGCATCAAATTAATACCATAGAAAGCTTTCACTTTTTCAACATATTCGATTGTCTCATCAAATTCAACTGTCGTGTCGCAAAAAACCGCTTTTGTCACTCCTGCTCGAATTGCTAAGTCTAGAGCCACAAGACTGTCTTTCCCTCCTGAGAAGCTCACAGCCACATTCTCCTTCCCTCCCTGAATACGATTGCATTGCTCAATTATGGAAGCCAAGGCTTGGGGTTCTTTGTTTAGCATTTCGCTCTTTACCACAAGAGACTCGTTCTATTTATTCCTATCCTTGGATCAAGGATCAGCCACATTGTAATATGCGCTCTTTCTTGTTTAGGGATTGTATGGAATGCATATCCCAAGATAAGAAGAAACTTAATCTAAGCGCTCCTTCCGTGAAGCATAAGGGCTCAAGTTATACTGCCCTATTCTTCTCTGAACTTAGAAAAGGTCTTGAACATAACGATAGCAAACAGCTCCGAAATAGTCAAAAACCCCTTCGCAAGCTCACCCATACTTCTATCAAGCTGACACCTAATATTGGAGACAAAGAGCATAGTTGCTAACTTCTCCTGACCCTTACCAATCGCATCAACAAATTCAGTTCTCTACAGTATCCCATAGGCCTTTCCACATCTTGCTCAGCCCCGTCGAGCCCTACAAGAACAGGCAAAGACACTTCTTAAGAAAATCCCATGATCTAGCTATTGATGTGAAGGAGGTTCAGAGCAGGACGCCAATATTCGGTATCAGCAGCGCCTTCAAATGCCCTGTAATCTCTTCTTATCGTTAACAAATTATTTACTCCGTCTTGACGAACTGCTTTGTTATATGTTATTATCGCCTTTACTGTTAGTATGGCTTCATTTCTGCTAATGCCATTATTTGAGCTTTGCAGCTCACTTTCTGCAGTTACCTTCCTCCTAAATCATCTCAATAGTCATCCTTATCGAGGAGCTATGTCTTAGGATTTGGAATGAAAGTATCTTGGCGACCCCTTTACTGTTATTCCTGTCAATTCACAGGCCTTCTTGATGTATATCTTCAGTGTTACCTATCACATTTGACTCGATAAGCTCTATTTGTCTGGTAATCGATTTAGATAGGCTATGGGATAAAGAAGATCAGCAATTGTACGGGGAAAGATTTATCTTCTAAAATAAAAATTCATACGGAAGAAGGGGGTTAAGTCCAAACGATCAGTAAAATACTTGACGAGGTAGTGAGAAGAAATACAATAATATCTCTTTTCTGATTAACGAAAGGTATGCAAATGAAAAGCAACTACTTCAACTTGAGGTCATGCTAATTATATCTCGGATGCGAAACGTCAGAGAGTATCTTCCTGAAAAGCTCTATAGCAACTCCAGCAAGGATAAATGCGACTTCTGGTTCAAAACCAAAGATTTTACCGAGCATTGAATGGAAATTAAGATGCGTCCAACTGACTATCATGTAATGAAGAGTAAGGTAAAGCATGCAAAGGCAATAACGAATGAGGTCTATCATTAGCGATATCGAAAGACTAAGTCTAATACCTGCTTCCTCAGCTTCTATATGGGGAAGGATTTTTAAGGAAAGAACTCAATCTCACTATACTTCACCTCCTGCTCATCGATTTTCAACTTACAACAGTATGGGTCTTGAAAGCCTAGCAAAATGTGTTGAATTATCGTTTTGAACCAGCAATAGTCGACAGTGAGGTCTCTTTAGAAGAAAGAGCAGTGGTCCTTTGGTACGGGCTTAATTGGTGCCCGCCTGTGTTGGTTGGTAAGGGGATATAGACAATTAAAGGCGTGTGAACTTAAGATCAAAATTTTCACAGCCTTACCTTCTCTTTTTGAATAGGCTCTGGGCTAAATCTCGCAGGTCTCATCATCGGAGCGTGAAGCTATCAGGAGTGGGTAGCTCACGTAAAATAAGAAAAAAGGTGGTGGGGGGCTGCTGAGGTTTTTATTTCATATTTTTATTAGCAAAAGGTGCCTTATACCATAATGTGGTATATGAGGTTGAAGGTTATTATAGTGTATATTGTTTACTGCTTGGCTGATGCTCTACTTTGTCGGCTTAGGTTTAGGTGGCGTTGAGGATATTTCCGTAGGGGGGTATAAGGTTCTTAAGGACTGTAGGGTTGTTTATCTTGAGCGCTACACTAACCCAGCCGCGCCCTCTGTTAAGGAGCTCACAGATTTTCTCGGTAGGGATGTTCTGGAGGCGTCTAGAGAATTTGTTGAAGACGGTAGGAGGATTCTCCAAGAGGCTAAGGAATGCGATGTCGCTTTAGCCTGCTCAGGAGACCCTATGGTTGCGACTACACATCAAGAGCTTCGTGTAAGAGCTGTTAAGGATGGAATAGCTACCAGCATAATCCACGGCACTTCTATAGTAAGTAGCATCTCAGGTGAGCTTGGGCTTCACGCGTATAAGTTCGGTAAGACCGTTACCGTAACCTCCTCAACCCCAGCGCTCAACACCGTGCTCGACATAGTCTACTGGAATCTGCTCAGAGGGCTTCACACACTGCTACTTCTGGAGTGGTTACCTAACTATACCTTAACCCCTAATGTAGCTCTGAGTAAACTTATGGATGCAGATAAGGAGATCAGGTTAGGTGTCTTTAACCCAAGCCTCTTCGCCATAGTGGCTGCTAGGCTATGTCAAAGAGGGCAGTTCATAAAAGCTGGGTTACTGAGAGATCTGATTGGGCTAGATTACGGTGAGCCTCCTTACAGTATAGTTATACCTGCGGATCTTCATTTTACCGAGGCTGAGGCTTTGGATGTGCTGTTTAAGTGCTCTGGGTGCAGCGAGTTTAACAACACTCTGTATGCTAAGAGTAAAGCTAACGTTTTAGTACCTAGGTATGTGGAGAAGACCCGTAAAGCGTTAGTTGGGGTTAGAGAGATGCTTGGTGCAAAGAGGCTTCAACTGAACACGTTAGATCTGCTTGAGAATGTTGATTGCTACAGCAGCGATGCGCTCAGGTTTCTAAACGAAGGGAAGCCTGAGCTGGCTATATTGAGCATAGGGTATGCAGAGGGGCTTCTGGATTCACTTCGCTTCCTAGGGTTGGTCGAGGTTCTTTGGTGAGCAGAGAGATAAAAGAAGTCTTAGCAAAGATATTCATCTTGCAGACAAAGTATGGTGTTGCTAAAGTAGATGATCTGGTGTTGCTACTGCCTTTTAACCTTTTGACACTGAAGAGGCTTATTAGAGAAGCTGTTAGAGGTGGATTGGTTAAAGGAAGCAGCGGCACATACACGCTCACTGATAAGGGTAGAGCTGCTCTGAAGGTGGTTTTAGCAGGAGGGGTCTTCGATGTAATACATCCAGGGCACGTTTACACATTAAGATCAGCCAAGGCTCTGGGTGATGTGCTGATCGTTTCGGTTGCTAGAGATAAGACCGTCCTAGCGAACAAGGGGCATATGCCTGTCAATAGTGAATCTGAGCGGGTGGAGCTTGTTTCATCAATCCGATACGTGGATTTAGCGCTCCTCGGTAGTGAATCTAACATATACGAGGTTGTTGAAGCCATACGCCCAGACATCATAGCGATAGGGTACGATCAAAAGCATAGAGAAGAGGATCTTCGTTCAGAGAGTGGAAAGCGAGGCGTGAAAGTAAAGGTGGTTAGATTGGATACACCTAAACCTAACATAAAGACATCAAACATACTTAGATCAAGAGATGTGTTAGAGGATTTCTAGCACTCTGAATCATCCTCAGTTAAGCGAATGTTAAGAGTTACTTCAGCACCATCCTTCAGCCCCAGCTTTTCTCTTACATTCGTGGGCGCTATAAATTCAACGACGCTATCGTCGTAATGTGTGCGATCTATGGCTAAGACCGCTCCTTCCATAGCATCATTTATGGTTGCTCTGAAGCATCTGGCACCGCCGTATGTTCGTTGCCCGTCTTCAAACTCATGTATCCTTATACCACGGTAATGCTCTAAATCTCTTCTTAATCTCCTTGCTAGAGGGTTAGAGAGCCTTATGTTTAATGTGCCAGGGTAGGGGGCGAATCCAAGCTTCGCTATGAACTGCTTTCGGTAACCCTTTAAAGAAATATAGTAAGCGCCTTCTCCGATGCCTGTGAATACCTTACCTTGCAGGGTTATCGATTCAGGTAGCGCCTCCAAAGCCTGCCTCAATCTATGGTAGAGGTGGGTTAGGGTCTGCAGACCTTGTTCGCTGAGTTTTATGCCGTAGCCTCCTTTAACTCTTAACCTCTCTATGTATCCCTCTTTCTCTAACTCAAGTAGGTGGTTGGAAGCTGCTTGCTGCGAGCGGCCTACTCTTTTCGCTAACTCATAGGTTGATATCTTGATCGGCTCATCTTTAGCACCTAAGAGAAGAAGCTCTATGAGCGTAGGTATGAGCGCGGGTTTAATCTTCGGCTGCTTCTCTCCAGCTCCTTGCAAGGCTATCAGCCTCTTTCAGCGCATCTGGGTATCTTAAACCAAGTAGTTGAATTATTCGCCTCACACCATTCAGCCCTATTCTATGCCCTGGGCTTACGTAAAAAGCTCTGCTTCCTTTAGGTTTAACCCTGTAGCCTACACATCGACCTTCATAAAGTATCTTAGAGACAACCTTACAGCTATTTTCAACTTCACCAACCAAAAGTCTCTTTGCCACACCTACGGTAGGTAAGTCAAGAAGTATGCCCATAATCGTCGCTAACCCAGCCCTCCTAGGATGGGCTAATCCGTGACCATCCACAAGAACGAGATCCGGAACGGTTTTAAGGTTCCTGTAAGCGGACAATAGTAAGGGCGCTTCCCTAGCGTAGAGAAGTGTTGGCACATAAGGGAAAAACGGTCTGCTTACTTCCACTCTCTTTTCGATAACACCTTTGTCGATCTGCCAGATCACAGCGGCTGCTGTAGCTGAATCGTTCTTATAAGCCGCGTCAAGACCGCATATCTTGCTTATGCTCGACACCTTCCCACTTCGATATAGTTTAGCTACAGCGTTCTGTATCGACCTAAAAAAGAGTATCTGAGTCTGAGTGGATTCAAGGTTCATCGCTGCACACTACTTTCAAAGTCTTCTGAAGATCTTTTATAAGCTTGCTACGTCTTAATTCTTCAGTCACGATGGCTCTTGTATCTTCTATAAGCACTCTTGCTACATCAGTCTTTCTCCTTATACCTTGCACAATGTGGTCATATGCTGCGAAAGGTGTCAACGAAGCGTAGATATCTTCCATCGCCTTGAAGAGCCTTATGGCCTCCTTTACCCTACCCTCCCTTAGGCGGTCGTAAACCATTCTTTTGATTTCGCCCACAGCATCTAGTATACCTAAGAGGTAGGGTATGTCATCTACATCCAAATCATCTTGCTTAGGGATGGTCTTCTTCTCCGATATGGCAATCGTTATAGATGCTTCAACGTATTCAGCGGCTGGTTGAACCAGATACTTTTGAAGGTCGTTGCCTGCGATCTTAGATGTTTCGATCAGAACCTTCTTCGATTCTTCAAGAAGGCGTTCAGCATTCTTCTTTCTCTTAGCGTGCACGCTTATAATCGCTTTGGATGCATTCAACGTTATCGTTCGCATATCTTTCAGGATCTTTTCACGCCTCTCCTCAATCTCCTTTAGTCTGGCTTCTATTCTGCTTAGTGTCTCTACATCTATCAAACCACTCATTTTGCCTTTCTGGTAGTTTGAACCGCTAAAAATATCTTTCGTGTGTTAAACTATCGGTATGAGAAAGGTTCAGTGTAGTCTGGTCTACTAAGCTCTAGACCTCTGATTCTTACGAGCCTAGGTAACCTGCCTTTCTTCCCCACATACCTACCTTTAACTATAAGCACACCATAAATGTGATCTACCTTATCCGATTCCTCCAACCCCCTCTGAACAGCATCCTCGTCACTTCCTTTGACTGCATTACATATCTTGGTCGCAGCCGCATCAGCCAAGGTAGCATCTTTTGCGTATACAAAAGCAGCATCAGCTTCGCCGAAACTAACCGCGTGACTAACAGTTGCTGAGCTAGTAGCCAACCCAGCAGGTAAATCACGGGACTCTAATAGGAAACCTATTCTTGAGGAGATAGAGGATGCACCAGCATAAAGCGCAACACATAGTTCCCTATCTGAAATGGCTGAAACCTCACCACCATTTTCAACCACTCTTACTCTGCAACCCGCCCTAATCATGCTCTTTGTGGCCAAATCAGCTAACGCGCCTGGCAGAGCAGCCATAGGTCCGACCTCTGCAACTTCGGCGGCTTCGCAGGAAAGTTTCACCGCTTCTGGCGCCTCTTCGAGTGGTTTTATCGGTTTAAGTGCGTATCTGAATCTCAGATCCTTTCTTATGTAGTGTTCAAGAAGGAGCCTCTGCTTGTAAACAGTTGTTAAAGCGACAGCTATGGCTTCTTCTTTATCAGATATTATATGTAGGTTTGACTCTTTGATCTTCGCTTTAGCGTAGTAGAGACCTCTGTAGTAAGTGAGGCTTATGCCAGGAAAGGGTACCGCGACACTTAGATCAATTGGATAGCTTTGCGTGGACAGGCCCTTACACATATGCCACAACCTATACACCTCTTTGCATCTATCTCAATATCTAAGCTTGGGTCAAAGCTGATCGCTCTTGATGGACAAGGTGAGATGCAGGCGCCGCAAGATATACATAGCCCTTTATCGACCTCAACTAGGCTACGAAGCTCGGTAACCTCGAGCCCAGCTGATCTAAGATATCCTAAGGCGTTCTTTAGAGCCGAGCCTTGTGTAGCGATATCTATAACCATTTCTCCTTCTTTAGGTGTGAGCTTGGCTTCAAGTATGTTGATCAGCAGCCCAGTCTTCAGAATGATCTCAGCTAAGATGGGTTTCGAGGCGACTTCGTGTGAATAGCGAAGCTTCACCTTCATATGCTTCTCCTCCCGACAAGTTTTCTAGATATATCGTCTGACGTAATCAACCCCTTAACCCGCATAAGATCATCAACTACAGGCAACCCTGAGATATGGTGCTGCGCCATACGCTTCGCAACATCATCTATTCTCTCAGATTCTCTTGCTGTTATGACGTATCTTGTCATTATTTCCTTAAGGGTCTTCTTATCCTCCGCCAGAGCCTTCGTTAAGTCCCACGTGGTTACGATCCCTATCAGCGCACCTTCTTCGCTCACGATAGGCACGTGGTCGATATTCTTATCGACTATCATCTTCGCAACCTTCTTTATGTCATCCTCAGGTTTAGCTACGATGAGACCAGAAAGAGGCATCATAAGATCCCCCACGGTTACTTCACGCCTCTTGATCTTAAGCGGCTTAAACTCCCTATAATTTGGTAAGAGTTCTATTGGACGTTGTAGTAAGAACTCTTTACTCTCAATCCACCGCTTCAGCGTCTCAGCTATCTTCCTAGCGGCTCTTATGCTTGAAAGAGGAGATGAAGGCACATCCTTATCTCCTATAACTACCTTACCTGATTTGAGTTCAGCGTAGTTGCTCTTCTTGATTGTTGGCCTATCCCTAGATGGCACACTGTAATCAAGTATATCGACCTGGATGTCTTCATCTCTAAGGGCAGCTGTAGATGCAACTCGCATATTTATGATCGGAATAGGTATGCCTACACCAACGTAAAGGGTCGTACCGTAGTTGTAGAAGACAGCACCCTTCAGATACTCTCCGCTCATACTTCTTAGATCACCTTTAACCGCGATGGTTGCGAATCTGCTCTGAGGCTTATGTTGGGTCCCTTCTCCTACAACGTAGCCAACACCTCCTCCTAGGAATATTTTAGTTCCGAATCCTATAGTCTCTAAGCCTAAATCCTTGTAAAGTGGGCTTAACTGACCTGAGCCTGAGAAGGTTACGTTACCGAACCTTGGTAGGAGAGTTCCCATATATGTGTAGAGGATACGGTCAGAGCTGTTTGTTGCAGAGTTGTATCTTTGATATGCATTACGTGGGTCATAGAGGTAGGCTTGGTTAAGATCCTCTAAGACTATAGTAGTCTCCAGACTTCGTCTGGGGTAACAGTCTGTACCATACGATTCAGCCCTTAACTCCACTTCTTTACCTAAAACCAAATCTTCTATGACGTGCCCCCCACCGTATTCAAAAGGTCTTGTTTCACTCATAGCTGTAGCGCCCAAATATGCATCTACAGCAGCAAGCCCTTTGTACACAGGCACATCGTTGAGCCAGCATCTTATCATCTTCATAGGAGGCTCAGTGTGCCCAAAGTTCAGGAAAGCGCCTGAGCTGCACATTGCACCGAAGGTTCCTGTCGTGACTATATCCACTTCTTTAGCCGCCTTCTCCAACCCACTCTGTTCAACGTAAGAGATGAAATCTTCAGCTGTCATGACAACGGCATCACCATGGCGAATCTTATCATTTATCACATCGTAGCTTCTAAGTTCCTCCATACCCCTTTCCGCACTCAAACCACTTCAAACACCCACAGCAGAATAAAGTTTAACAACCTTGCTATTCACTTTTTCAATAGAATTTAACTTTAGATTAAACTATACATATAACACTATTCGCAGAGATATACATTACATCACAACTGTTGCCCATTAGCTAAAGAAAATTACCCATAACCTTTAATAGTATTAGTGTAAAAGGACAAACCCTTCGGCGACCTATAATGCAGAACCCCATCAACGACGGCATCATAGCTTACTTCGTTATGGAAGTAGGATTCTTCAGCGATATGCCCACCTACAGCGGTGGGCTTGGAATACTCGCGGCAGATACCCTTCGGGCAGCGGCTGACCTAAATATGCCATTCGTCGGTGTAACCTTACTTCATAGGCGAGGCTATTATAAGCAGATCTTAACCTCTGAGGGAAAGCAGACTGAAGAGTTGGATGAGTGGAGCCCATCCAAATATCTGACCAAACTCCCTGTTAAGGTTGCAGTTGAGCTTGATAGTAGAAGCGTCAAGGTAGGTGCTTGGAAGATGGACGTAAAGGGTGAGGATGGATCATCTATTCCGCTTATTTTCCTAGACACCAATCTGGATGCAAATGTGCCTGAAGACAGAGAGATAACATCACTTCTCTACAATGATGACAGATCTTGTAGACTGAAACAGGAAGCGGTTTTAGGGATAGGAGGGGTTAGGATGCTCGACACCCTAGGTTACGCAGTTAAGAAGTATCATATGAATGAGGGGCATACAAGCTTGGTGACCATTGAACTCCTAAGAAGGCACGAGATGGCTGAAGATGATGTTAAGAAAAGGTGTGTCTTCACTACCCACACACCTGTACATTCATCCAACGACATCTTCCCTTATAGCTTGGTGAATAGTATCTTAGGTGACATAGTATCTGAAGAGCAGCTGAAAAGATATGGTGGGCACGACGCGCTGAATATGACGCTTCTCGGTTTGAACCTAAGTGGATTTGCTAATGGTGTGAGTAAGAAGCACGGCGAAGTCGCAAGACAACTCTACCCGAACCACGATATAAAAGCTATAACTAACGGGGTCTACCCATACGCTTGGGTCTGCAGAAGCCTAAAAGCACTCTACGACAAATACTTACCAGGCTGGAGTAAGGAGCCTGAGATCTTAAGCAGAGCAGACCTCATACCTGATGATGAACTTTGGCAAGCTCACTTAGACGCTAAGAGAGATTTGATCGATTATGTTAACCATAAGACTTCCAGCGATTTATCTTACGATGCTTTAACCATATGTTTTGCTAGAAGAGCCACGGGCTACAAGAGACACACATTGATCTTCTCTGATCTACGAAGGTTAAGGAGGATTGGAAAAGGAAGTAATCTTCAGATAATTATGGCTGGGAAAGCACATCGCAGCGACATACAGGGGAAGGAGATGATAGAGGCTGCGCACAGCTGTATAAGAGAACTCATCGGACAACTAAAAGCAACCTATGTCGAGAACTACAACGTAGATATAGCTTTAAAGATGGTTTCGGGGTGTGATATCTGGCTCAACACCCCCTTACAGCCCTACGAAGCGTGCGGAACTAGTGGTATGAAGGCTGCGCTTAACGGTGTGTTGAACTTCAGTGTACTGGACGGATGGTGGCTCGAAGGCTGGATAGAAGGAGTAACAGGTTGGGCTATAGGTCCACATCCAGATGCTAACATATCCGCTGAGGAGCGGCATGTTAAGGAACTAGAAGATCTATACGGGAAGTTAGAGTACATTATCCTCCCACGATATTTTAAGACTAGAGGCGAATGGATAAAGATGATGAAAAGCTCCATAAAGCTCTTAGCACCAAGATTCAACACGTATCACATGCTCTACAAATATATGGTCTCAGCATACAGCAGGTGAACACCTGTTTTTATGAGCATTACTCCGAATTCTTAGAGTGGAAGGAACTTGATATCTATCATTTCATAAAGGCTTATGGGTTAATCTGAGTAGGGTAGGATGCGTTTTGAGAAGTAGTTCGGAGTGTACAGGGGAGCGGCTGGATTGTGACCTGTAGCTCTATCTTTAGCTATCAGGTAAACTATCGGGGCCTTTGAATACCTCATAAATATAGTGTCATGACCCACACATAGCCCCACGACAACGTTTAACTCTGTACCAACATAGTTTAATATCATCGCTTGAAGAACAGGGTTACATATAGGTTCATAACGCCCAGGTTTCCTCTTATCCTTCTCCTCAAAACCGATGCGTGTCTTATCTATGGAGCCGCATTTACAGGCTACAGAGTAAACATCAAGCCCCCACGCCTCAAAAACCTTATCCAGCCTACCAGCCTCCTCACTTAATCCTACACAGAAGGCAACGCCAATCCTCTTAATATTGAGCCTTTTACAAAGCTCAACAACCTCCCTAACTCTAGGCCAGAAGCCATACCCCTCCTTTTCCATAAGTGTGGAGGAGCGGTGAATATTCTTAATAAATTCATTCTCATACTCCTTCATAGATTCCTCGACGATCTTAGGGTATACAACCATAGGGCAGAAAGTAGGTTTTTTAGCTTCCGGATCAATGGCGCAAGGCTTCAACGGACACTTGGCACATTGAGGTGATTTCCCATCACTCATTCCGAGGAGCTGAGATAGAGATAATATTTTAACTTACCGTTAAATCTAGCAACCAGCAACATAAGTTGCTACCTTCGAGGAAGCAAAACAGCTTTTATATGATAGAGTAGAGAGGCTGACCTTATGCCTAACCTCTGTGTGCTTGTAACCGGTGCCTCTGGGTTTATTGGGCGGCACGTCACAACATACCTCTCTAAGAGGGGGTTTGATGTTATTACTATAGATCTTAAGGGCGCTGATGTGAATGGAGACCTCTCTGATAGTGTGTTTGTTCTGGATGTGGTTGCCAAGCTTAGGTTCGACGCGGTTGTTCACTTAGCTGCTGTAACGGACATAAAGATAAGCTTACAGGACCCCTATAAAACATACATGGTGAATGACTTTGGCACACTCAATTTACTAGAGGCTACGTCAAGGAAAGATGTCGAGAGGTTCATCTACGCGAGCTCAGCCAACGTTTATGGCGTGCCTGTAGAGCTTCCTGTAAAGGAGAGCACACCGTTCAACCCTAGAACGCCCTATGATTACTCAAAGGTTGTTGGAGAACATCTTGTAAGAAGCTATGTTGCTACTAAGAGGCTTAAAGCGACTATCCTGAGGTCCTGGAAGATCTTTGGCGAATACGAGAGGCTTACAGCAGCTATACCGAACTTCATAAGATGTTGCCTAAAAGGTGAGACTATACCGCTATACAACGGAGGGGCTGATACGACTGATCCCTATTATGCTGAGAACTACGCCAGGGTGATAGAACTCTGTCTAATCAACGAAAAGGCTGTAGGTGAAATCTTTAATGTAGGAACGGGGGTTGAACGCTCGATCAAACAGATTGCTATGGAGATCAAACGTTTGACAAACTCTAACTCTGAGCTATCAGACTTACCTCCTAGGAGTGAGGCGGAGAAGGAGCCTATGAGAAGCTACCCAGATATATCAAGACTTAAGCTGCTACTCGGCTACGAACCAGTAGTCCCATTTGAAGAAGGGTTGCGGAAGACCATCAGCTGGGTTAAAGCTGTGATAGGTTAGCGTGCAGAAGATCCGTTTAAACAGCCAACTCCTGCAGTATCTCAGTTATGTCAGCTGCTGGGTAGCCTTCTGATGTGCTTATCTTCTGTTTAGCTGGAGGGTTAGATAGATAGGTGCGTAATCTGTGCTCTAGCCTCTGTTCATAGGTGGGTAAGGTCTCATTCTGGTAGAAGACCCCTATCGGTATATGATCACCCCACTCAAGTGAGAGTTCAATCACCTTAGAGATCTTCGCCATAACTTGCTCCTTCGTCATATCAGGGCGCACAACAGGGTCATAACCCATATCCTCAAGCCTATATACACGGGGTCTTGGCTTCTTTGTCACCGGATTCAGTCTATCTTCACCCGAATAGAAGGATTTAGTGTTTATATCGTTGTAGGTTGGGCAAGGCTGGAGCACATCTACGAATGCGAAACCCTTGTGCTTTATCGCCTTCATGAAGACCTCCTTCAGATGCTTGATATCGTAAGCATAGCCTCTGGCTATGAAGGTTGCACCTGATGAAAGTGCTAGAAAGATTGGGTTAATGGCATCGTTTATGTTAGGCTCTGGTATCGCTTTAGTCTTAACGCCAAGCTTCAGCGTAGGGGATGCTTGGCCTTTTGTGAGTCCGTAGACGCCGTTATCGTGCACAATGTATGTCACATCAACATTCCTTCTACCAGCGTGGATAAAGTGGCTAACACCTATGCCCAGACCGTCACCATCTCCACTTACAGCTATAACCTCGAGCTCAGGATTTGCTAACTTGGCGCCTAGAGCATATGGTAGAGGTCTGCCGTGTAGAGTATGGATACCGTAAGATTTGACAAAATGAGGAAGCTTGCCAGAGCAGCCTATACCAGAGAAGATCACCACATCATAAGGTTTTAGGTCCAATTCTGCTAAAGCAGACTGAAGAGCGCTAAGTATACCAAAGTCCCCGCATCCTGGGCACCAGTCATTATGTATCTGCTCCTTGAAGTCCGCTAGCTTAAGCGCCAAGTGTCAGAACCCTCCTCTTCAGTGCCTTACCTTCCACAACTGACCTTATTGCTTCACACACTTCGTCTTGCAGCATAGGTCTCCCGTTATACTTGACGATATAGTTGTCTATCTTTATGCCAGTCTTCTCCTTAATTAAACCACCTAGCTGACCTGAATAGTTCATCTCGATATCCATTACCTTTGAGTCCTCAAGAATGTTCGCTATGTGCTGAGAGGGTAAAGGGCAGAGCATCTTTACCTGGAGGAAACCTATGTCTACACCTTCACGAGTCAACTCATCAAGAGAATCTAAGATCGCGCCTTTGGTTGAGCCCCAGCTTATAATCTTGAACTTCGCATCCTCCTTTCCATAGTACTTGACCTTCTCCTCTATCGGCACCTCTTCCTCAACGAGCTCTAATTTACTCATCCTCTTATTCATCATCATAACCCGATTCTCTGGGTTCTCACATATATGCCCCAACTCATCATGCTCATCCCCAGAAGCCCAATACACACAACCTTTCGTACCAAGTTTAACCCTAGGAGAAACAGCTGTTGGTGTAAACGCAAATCGCCTATACTCTCCACCTGCATTATTAATCTTCGCAATATCCTCCTCACTAAGAAGACTACCACGCTCAATCTTTACCAAGCTCGGATCAAGATTTACTGTCTGATTACTATTCGCCAATGCTTTATCCACCAGATGTATTACAACGGTCTGATACTTTTCAGCGTAATTAAATGCCTTAGCTGCATCATAGAATGCTTCCTCAATATCACCTGACGCTATAACAATTCTTGGAAACTCACCGTGCCCCGCGTGCAAAACGAACCTCAGATCACCTTGCTCGTGCCTTGTTGGAAGACCAGTAGATGGACCTCCTCTTTGGTATAGCGTCACAACAACCGGAACCTCATTCATACCAGCCCACCCTAACCCCTCAACCATAACCGAGAAACCCGGCCCTGAAGTGGATGTTGCTGCACGCGCCCCTGCCAGTGCCGCTCCAGTAGCGCTCGTTAATGCTGCTAGCTCATCCTCTGTCTGGAAGACCACCATGGACCCTAGTTCACTCCCGCCATTGAGTCTAAACAGAGCATGTGCCTCTAAGAAGATGCTTTCATCCGCAGCCGGTGTAATCGGGTAATAGGTTTGGAATCTGCATCCTCCAACAAGCTTACCTAACGCGACGGATTCATTGCCTGTGAGCAGAATCTGCCTACCATTAGGCCGGCTCCTCAGTTTATAAGGGTAGGAGTTGCTGTACCGCTTCTTAACATAATCGTAGGCTAGCTTAGCGCCTTTAACATTTTCTTCGACGAGTTTGGCTTTGCCTCTGAAGACATTCTTTATGGCTTGCTCTATGAATGTCATATCAAGCTCCAATAGTGCTAGGCTTGAAGCTACAGTCAACACATTGATCATCTTAGCTAATTCGCTGATCTTTTTTTCCGAGCCTCTAGATATCTCACTGAGCAGCTCATCGTACGGTATAGGGTATGTCTGCACACCTCTTGCCTTGTCTTCTTCTATTAGGCTTCCTATTGTAGGGTTTAAACCTTGATTTTCAAGCCGTTTGATTAACCTGTTCTTCACAATATTATCTAGGGTAGGTATAGCTGCGATCTTCTTGTCTAAGAGTTTTGGATCGTAGATTACCCCGCCTCCAGCAACGACTTCACCTAAGTGTATAGCTATAGTTTCCTCGTCAAATGAAGCCAGTAAATCGACTCTGCTGGTTAGTGATCTTAAGGGTTTATCAGCCACCTTAAGCTGGAAGTAGCTATGCATACCCTTTATGTTAGAATGGTATTCTCTTTTCCCATATATGTGAAGACCGGCTAAGCCACAGGCTTTGGCGAAGATGTTTGCAGAGGTATCGACGCCGCTACCCTGCTGACCTCCGATTGTGCACGTAAAGTTGTTTATCAAAGCCTTAACCGCCAGTTGCTCTCCCATATCCTAGAGCGCAGTCACAATCATCGGTCTTTCCACAATACGGACAAGCGCAGATACATTTTTCGAGAGGCATATGGCATCTTTCACAGTAGGCTTCTGCGAAGGCTGGTCCAAGTGGCACTATGCTTAAGACCTCAGGCACTTCTTCTTTGATCGTGTTAAGTATGCCTTTTTGAAGCTCGAATGCTAAGAGTTTGCATTCTGAGCAACCTTCGGATGGCCGAATTTTGAGTATTCCCTTCTCAAACCCATCGTACCGTAGGGCTATATCTTCTCCGATCTCCTTGTTTATTTTTGCCAATACAGCTTTTATTCTCTCTTCGAGAGTTAGCATAGCCTCATCACCACCTTCCTAGCACACTGATTGAACTCTTCTTTTAAACTTGAGCTATTGACCATCTGAATAATTATTATCGTAGTTAAGGCTTTTAACTGTTTGCATCTTTTTGCTAAAAAGTGTTGGGGGCAAGTTTAAAGGTTAGGGAAGGGAAAATGGTAAGGAGAGGGGCTTAGAGTGGACAAGACAATTTCACCCATAGAGTCTCTATTGAAAATAAGGGAGAATCTCCTAGCCCTATCTTCGACTAAAGTTCTTCTTAAGCGCAGCATCCCAGCTGTCGATTTACCGTCGTTTAAGATAGATGAGCAACCAGAGGGAGCTGCTCTAGATGTACCTAGGTGGGTAGGGGAGGTATTAGTTGATCTAGGCTTGGCTTTAGCGCCAAACGAAGGATTTGAAACAGAACTCTTTAAATCGCTAAGCAGAGAACGTATGCAAGGTCCGCTACAACTCTCAACCCTAAAGAAGGATTTCTACATCAACCTTAAGGTCTTCCTCAAGGGTCTGTCTAAGAAAGCAAGCAGCGACCCCAAGTTCGTAGCGCAGTTTGAAAAGAATGCAGCTGCTGCTCGTGATTTGATGAGGTATAGGGTTCAGAAGCTTCTGTACATAGCTTCGGCTTCAACCTTAACCTCTGATTTGATTGAAAAGATTACGCCTGAAGAGCAGAAGCTTCTTGAATCTGTTAAGGGCTTGACCAAAGGTTGGTTATCTTCAGTTATAGGTGATGAGTAATGGCTGAACTTACCCAAGCAAGTCTGCAGGACCTGTTTAGCGACTTTCTAAAGACATATAGAGATAGAAGTGGGGCTCTAAAGTATAGGGAACGTGTTTCACAGATTCCGGTTTCTGGTGCGAAGTCTCTCCTAGTAGACTTTGATGACCTATCATTCTACAATGTAGATGTTGCTGAGAAGCTTGTGCGTGAACCTGATGAAATTTTAACATCTTTTAAGCGGGCGGCATACGAAGCAATTAGGGTCGAGAACGCAACATATGCTGAGAGGATACTTAGCGAACTGACCGTTAGGATAAGAGGACTGCCTACGAGGATCGAACTAAGGCGAATATCGACTGAGTATCTAGATCAACTAATTTCTGTAGCTGGGATGGTTGTGCGCACATCTGAGCTGAGACCATTAGCGACTAGGGCTGCATGGAGGTGCAAGAAATGCGGGCATATCAACGAAGTTGAACAGAAAGGGCCCATTCTTCTCAAGCCGAGAATGTGCAATGGATGCAAGGAATCTAAAGAGTTCGAATTAGACTCCAAGAAGACTGAGTTCGTAGACTACCAAGTCATAAGGATTCAGGAACTGCCTGAGGAGCTTCCACCTGGACAGCTCCCTCAGACGACAGATGTAAGTCTAATAGGAGATCTCGTAAATAAAGCGAGACCCGGAGATAGGGTGATCGTTACAGGGATTCTGAGGGCTGAGCCTGAGTCAGCGCAGAGTGGTGTCAAGTTTAGGCTCTTCCGCTCCAGACTTGACGGCAATAATGTTGAGACGCTTGGGGAGACGCCTGAAAAGATTCTTATAACAAAAGAGGATGAAGAGATCATAAAGAGCATCGCTTCTCAGCAAGCTGCCTACGAGAGGTTGATAGCATCTATCGCACCGTCTATCTACGGCTACGAAACACAAAAGGAGGCTATACTTCTGCAGATAGTCGGAGCACCTCAGCGTATTTTGGAAGATGGCACGACTTTAAGAGGTGACATAAACGTGCTTTTGATTGGCGATCCGGGGACAGCCAAATCTGAGATGTTAAAGTATGTAGCCCGAGTAGCCCCACGGGCACTGTATACTTCAGGCAGAGGATCGACTGCCGCTGGTTTAACCGCTGCTGTGGTTAGAGAAAAGTCTGGTATGATGATGCTTGAGGCTGGAGCGGTTGTTTTGGCTGATCAGGGGCTGGCTTGCATAGATGAGTTTGATAAGATGAGACCTGAGGATAGGAGTGCTTTGCATGAGTGTATGGAACAGCAGACCTGCAGTGTTGCTAAGGGCGGTATAGTTGCTACATTGAATGCTAGAACAGCTATATTCGCGGCGTTGAACCCGACGTTAGGCAAGTATGATCCACACCGGAACTTGACTGATAATGTTAACTTACCTATTCCCCTTCTCACTAGGTTCGATCTGATTTTTGTTCTAAGAGATGTGCCTGAAAGGGCGGGGGATGAGAGGGTAGCTAGGCATATTCTTGAGACGCATAGAAAGGGTAGCTTCGCAACCCCACCGCCTATTGGTGTGGATTTACTTCGAAAATACATAATCTACGCTAAGAGAATCAACCCGGTCTTGACGCCTGAGGCTGAAGAGAAGCTTCTGGAATACTATCTTAAGATGCGTAGTGTGGGTGACGCCGCTATGATAACGATTACACCTAGGCAGCTTGAGTCGCTGATCAGGTTAGCAACAGCTAGAGCAAGGGTTATGCTAAGAGATAAGGTGAATGAGGAGGATGCGTTAAGGGCTATTTCGCTTATGGAGAGGATGCTGACTACAGTAAGTGTAGATGTGAAGACTGGTAAAGTCGATTTCGGTGTCATGCATGGGAGACCTTTGAGCGAAAGAACTCTTCTTGAGACAGCCTTAGATGTGTTTAAATCACTTACTGGATCTGAACAGAAACCCGTAGAGGCAAAGGTGTTCATAGAAGAGCTTATCAAGACAGGTAAATTTAAAAGAGAAGATGCTGAGCGTATGCTTCAGATTCTCCACAGAAGTGGACAAATATATGAATTCAAACCAGGATATTTCAAGAAAGCTGTGTGATCAGACTTCTTGCGTATAAGAGACCTAGAGGCACCTAAAGCGTTAATTGAACTGCTGGAATCGAAGGGTTATGTAGATCTCTATCCACCTCAAGAAGAAACAGTGAAGAGGGGTGTGCTGCAAGGAACAAATGTCCTGCTGACCACACCAACTGCGAGCGGCAAGACGCTCATCGCGATTATCGCCGCAGGCAAGAAGATTCTGGACGAGGGTGGGAAGGTGGTTTATCTTACCCCTCTAAGAGCTTTGGCTGCTGAGAAGTATGATGAGTTTAAGATGCTTGAAGCTTTGAAAAAATCGGATGGTTCGAATGTGAAGGTGCGTATATCAACAGGGGACTATGATTCTTCGGGCGAATTTCTCAGAGATGGGGATCTGATAATCTTGACTAACGAAAGGTTTGATTCGATTCTTAGACACGGCGCTTCATGGATCGATGACGTTAAGTTGTATGTTGCGGATGAGGTGCACCTTGTTGGCTTACCACGCAGAGGACCCACTTTAGAGAGCATACTATCTAAGATCAGAGCCTTCGCCCCAGATTCCCAAATAATAGGTTTAAGCGCAACGGTTACTAATGGATCTACAATAGCTAGGTGGCTCGATGCAGAGCTGATCAACCTCGATTGGAGACCTGTGAAGCTCGTTGAGGGAGTTTGGGATTACGGTAAGATCGTTTACGCTGATGGTAGGATTAAGACCGTAAAGAATACGGGAAGGGGGGCTGCTATAGATGTTGCTGCCGACGTGCTTGAAGAGGGTGGGCAGGCGCTGATATTCGCTGAAACTCGGAGAAGAGCTGTAAGCTTAGCAGCGAAGGCGGCTGAGGTGACTAAACAGTACCTTACAGATATGGAGGTCCAAGAACTCAATTATGTAAGTAGAAGGATATTGACCGAGGCTGAAGAAACTTCTCTAAGTAGATCGTTGGCTGAGGTGGTTCAATGCGGCTCAGCCTTCCATCACGCTGGGTTAGCACCTCCTCATAGGAGGGTTGTTGAGGAAGCCTACAGAAATGGGTTGATAAAGATCCTAACCGCCACACCCACACTTGCAGCAGGAGTTAACCTACCTGCTAGAAGGGTTGTGATATCCAGCCTTTACAGATATGACTTTGATTACGGGGGGCAGAGCTTGCTTTCTGTGCTGGAGTATAAGCAGATGTGTGGCAGAGCGGGTAGACCTAAGTTTGACGATATAGGCGAGACGATACTGTTAGCATCTCCCTCATTCAGCCAAGAAGAACTCTTTGAGAGTTATATTCGGGGTAAGCCAGAGCCTATCACATCACAGCTTTCAGACGAAGGAGTACTTAGGACACATCTGTTAGCTACTATAGCTAGCCTACCTGGTTTGAGTGAGGAGGATATCTATGACTTCTTCTCTAAGACGCTCTTTATGCTTCAGTATAGGCGACCTACGGTTAAGATTAGGTTGAGCAGATGCTTATCAACTTTGCTAAGGGATGGGTTAATCGAGAAGATCGGTCGGAGATACATGGCTACCGATTTTGGGAAACGCATTTCTCTACTTTACATAGATCCTGAGACTGGTGTGCTATTCAAGGAAGCGCTTCAAAGAAGCAGAGTTGGGGGAAAATATGATGCAGGTATAATTCACCTCATCTCAATAGCGCCTGATATGTCACCTAAACTTGCTCTTAGGAGCAAAGACACGATGGAGGCAAAGGAGTACATAGAGGAGCATAGTGAAGCATTCCTCATACAACCATATGAGGAGAAATCATACTGGAGCGGCTCAGACTCTTTTAGGAATGTGCTTGTATTAGATGCTTGGATAAGAGAGGCTAGTGAAGACAGCATACTAGAAAAGTACGGTGTTGAACCCGGAGACCTCTACCGAATAACCGAGAACGCGGAATGGCTACTCTACTCTCTAAGGGAGATCGCTAAACTGCTACAGATCAACTACTTGACAGATGAGATAGAAGAGTTGAGAATGAGAGTAAAGTATGGTGTTAGAGCGGAGCTGTTGCCTCTAACTAAACTTGAGGGGATAGGGCGGGTTAGAGCCAGAGCCCTCTACAGCCGAGGATTCACAGACCTCAATAAAATCGCCTTAGCCAAAGAGGAGCAGCTAGCCTCAGTACCTAAAATAGGACCAGCTTTAGCCAAGAAGATAAAGAAGCAAGTTCAGAGTTTGATATGAATCCAGTAAGCGGGCTGGCAGCCTGTGTAAGCAGGGGTAAAGAAGATGTCTTAACAAAGATACTTTGGCAGACGATTCGTCGGGCACCCTTCGGCTTCCACCTCTACACACAGCAAGGAGCTCTAAGCGCCTGCAACATAGATGAATACTCTGCTGAGGTTGGGGTTTGCTTAAAGTTTCAGGGTGAAGCACCACCTCCTATACCGATGCACGGAGAGATCTACGCGCCTGAGAACTTCGACTTGGAGAAACTGGGGCGCAAACTCCTCGACAGACAGTTTGAGGAGGCTGCTGAAGATCTGAAATCGGTTGATGGAGCGTATGCGATGATCTTCGCTGGTGAAGAGGAGATGATTTTGGTGAGAGACCACTTGGGTCAGAAACCACTATACTACGTGCAGAAGCCTGAGCTTATAGCAGCAGCAACAGAAAGAAACGCCTTAGAGTTGTTAGGCTTTGAAGCAGAGGAGGCGCCGAAGAACGCTATACTCTACCTATCTTACGGCGAGAAGCGGGTGTATAAGATCCCGGAAATAAGAGATGAGGGTGTGGTGGAGGATCTGGATGAAGCGGCTAGCCGAGTTTCAGCTCTGCTCAGAGCCTCGGTTGAAGCGAGGTTGAAGAAGGCTGGTAGAGTGGCTTTAGGTTTCTCAGGAGGCTTAGATAGCGCGCTTCTGGCGAAGATCGCCTCAAATATTATGGAGATTAAGGTGCTCTGCTTGGGTTTAGAGGGGTCAAGAGATCTTGTGTGGGGCGCTAAGGCTGCTGATCTTCTAGGTTTAGATGCTGAACTATACACGGTTGATGCTGAGGATGTAGAGGATGCTTGCAACAGATTACTCGCCTACCGAAGTTTAAGCGCACTCGACTTAAGTATTGGGGTTGGTGTAGAGTTGCTGGCTAGACGGGCAAAGGATGAGGGTTACCAGACTCTTATGCTCGGGCAGCTGGCTGATGAACTATTCGGGGGCTATATACGATACCACCGCGCTCTCCTATCGAAAGGCCTAGAGGCTGCCCAAAAGCTCATTGTAGAAGATATCTCATCGGCAGAGAGGGGTTTAGAGAGAGATGAATACGCTTCAGCACCATATGTTGATCTAAGCCTACCATACGCCTCTAAGCCGCTCGTCAAACAAGTTCTCAACATACACCCCAAGCTCAAAGTCGATGAGAAGAGGAGAAAGATAGTTCTGAGGAGGGTGGCTGAAATGCTAAATCTACCAGAAGGGATCGCTGAGGCGCCTAAGAAGGCGCTGCAATACAGCACAGGTATAGCCAAGGCTATCAAGGCAGCAAAGAAACCCTTATAACAGAAGCAGACGGTAGAAAAGATAGAGGTTCTGCACAGGTGAGTCGAATGAGCCAATCTAGGTTCCCGATAAAGAGGATAAGCGCGGTGGAGCACCGCATCGAAGCAGGCTTTAAGCCTGATATGAAGGTGCCAGTCACGATATACGCTAGCGATGAACTACTCGCTAAGATGCTCACAGATCGAACTATAGATCAGGCTGTTAACGTAGCGCACCTACCCTACTTGTACAAGCACGTCATTGTGCTTCCAGACGGGCACGAAGGCTACGGCTTTCCGATTGGAGGTGTTGCAGCTAGTGATGCTGAAAATGGAGTTGTTTCACCAGGTGGGGTGGGGTATGATATAAACTGTGGAGTGAGGCTCATTAGAACAAATCTTGCCGAAGATCAGGTTCGCTCTCATCTAAAGGAACTTCTCCAAACCTTGTATAAGATGGTGCCTTCAGGCCTCGGAAGCCAAGCTATCATTAAACTCTCTCCAAGTGAGCTTGATTACGTATTGACCGATGGCGTGAAGTGGGCGATCTCAAAGGGCTATGGTTGGGAGCAGGATAAGGAAATGTGTGAAGAGCAGGGGGTCATGAAGGGGGCAGATCCATCTGCTGTTTCAAACACAGCTAAGAGCAGAGGCGCTCCTCAACTAGGTAGCCTAGGTTCGGGCAATCACTTTCTAGAAGTTCAGAAGGTAGATAAGATATTTGATAGGGAAGCCGCTTCAAGATACGGCATAACTGATGAGAAGCAGATCGTAGTTCTTGTGCATACAGGATCTAGGGGGCTAGGCCACCAAGTCTGCAGCGATTACTTAAGAATAATTGAAGCCACCTCAAAGAAGTATGGTATAAACCTTCCTGATAGAGAGCTAGCGTGCGCACCAATCTATTCAAAGGAGGCTGAGAATTATATGAAGGCTATGGCTGCCTCCCTCAACTTTGCGTGGTCAAATAGGCAGATGATCACACACTGGGTCAGAGAAGCATTCAGAAAGGTCTTCAAGATGAAAGAAGAAGATCTAGGGATGAAACTGGTCTATGACGTCGCCCACAATATTGCTAAATTCGAATACCACAATATAGATGGCTCTATAAAGAAGGTTATCGTGCACCGAAAAGGAGCGACCAGAGCCTTTCCCCCAGGGAGCGAAGCTATACCGCAACAATACAGAGATGTAGGCCAACCAGTGCTTATCCCTGGCTCAATGGGCACATCATCTTGGGTGCTTAAGGGTACCGAGAAGGCTATGGCTCTAAGCTTCGGCTCAACCGCGCACGGTGCAGGGCGTATGCTCTCAAGGGCAGCGGCGGTCAGGGCTTATACTGCAGATAGAATCAAGAGAGAGCTTGAGTCTAAAGGTGTGTTTATCGAAGCTGCGAGCTGGAGGGGCGTTGCCGAAGAAGCTCCAGCAGCATACAAGAATGTTGACGAAGTAGCCGAGGTTTCGCACGAAGTGGGGATAGCTACTAAAGTAGCCAGACTTGTGCCTCTGGGCGTGGTTAAGGGTTAGTCTTTTCGCCTGAACTTTTCAGCAAGAGGAACCAGCTTCCCATCTTCCAATACAGAGATCGTAGTTTCAATCGAGACGCGCAGACCTAATGCTCTAAAGAGCGAAAGAAGTTCGCCGCCTCTAATGTAGCCTTGGATATAACCTTGCTCTATAAGCTCAGCCAACTTCTTAACGATGAGCTTCGTTTCCTCGGGGTAGGCTTTTTCAGCAGCCTCAAGCACATCTAACCCTCTATCTACGAGCTTCGAAACTACTTTGCTTCTTGGGTCAGGCTTCTTCTCCTCTTCGCTCTGTTTAAGCAGCTTCTTCCTTAACTCAAGCATCTTCTTAGCTCTAATCAACTCAAGGTCCTTATCTTCAGAGGGGTTCTCAGATGCGCTCATACCAATTAGGGCAATCGAGCCACCCTATTTATAGACTTAGCTATGACAGTAAGGTTGATGAGCACCGAGCTTTGGGTTGCAATTCCAGATTCAACCCTAATAGAGTGCGTTGATCTAATGGAGAAGACTGTGAAAGCTGGTTATGTAGCGAGAGCCTGTGCTATACATAGGGTAAGTAGGATATACATCTACCACGATGAGAAAGAGAGAGCAAGAAGGGACCAGCGGCTGCTTAGTATCCTCCTGCAATATATTGAGACACCCCAATACCTAAGGAGACACCTCTTCCCCAAGATGCCTGAGTTAGCTTATGCAGGTATACTCCCACCTCTTCGCATACCAAGCCACCAAGTAGAAACGGAGTTGAGTGAAGTCAAAGTAGGGGACATAAGAGAAGGATACTGTTACAGACGAGCAGGTGCATATTACGTAGATGTTGGGTTATCTCAACCAGCACACCTATTGGATAGTGGGGTAAACCTAGGTAGAATACTTGTTAGGATAGAAAGTATCGAACCTGAATTAACCTGCACAGTAGCGGATAAAAGTGCTATAAAAGGCTACTGGGGGTTCACGGTTAAACAGACCGAAGAGCTCAGCAAACTCATCAAAAGCCTAAAGCCAGTTCTAGTAGTAGCCACATCGAGAGAAGGTCAACTCATAGCGGAGAACTGGAAGAAACTACAGACCCTCCTACGCTCTAATGAACGGTGCTTGATTCTATTCGGATCACCAAGAAGCGGGCTTCAAGAAATCCTCCAAGAAGAAGGAACCTCTCTCCAAAACGTGGCAAACATAACCCTAAACTTTGTACCAAAGCAAGGTACGGCGACGATTAGAACCGAAGAAGCCCTCTACATAGTTTTAGGCATAGTTAACCTTCTTCTACATCTACCTAAAGAATAGGGGCTAGCGTCTGCGGTCTTAGGAGCTGTGCATCAACTATGCTCCCTGCTTCTATAACCTCCACCCCCTCAGGAACCATAAACACAGAGTTCGCTTCAGCCATATCCTGAAGCCTCCGCCTAAGAGCTATAGGTTCAACTACCGGCTCATCACCACCATACTTGAGGCGACCATAAACAAACTGCGTCCAATCCTTCTGCCCCCTGACCTCCTCAACTAAACGCGCCTTGACCACTGGGATCAGTGACCTCCTTAAACCGCACACTTTAAAGATGGCTAGCAGAACGAGTTGGAGGAATGCAATTTCATTCGATGGAGGGCCTCCTGGTAGGCAGAATACAACCTTTGAACCGAATAGTCCGAATGCTACCGCTTTTCCGGGGCCCATCTTTACTCTATGGTAGATCAGCTGCCAACCTAGATCGCCGAGCACCTTCACAACTAGATCCTTCTCGCTCTTCCAAGCGCCTCCGCTCGTTAAGACCACATCCGCTCGATGTAAAGCTTCGCTGATGGCTGCTCTGATAGCTTTGACATCATCCTTAACCACTCTACTCCTCACCCTTAGCCCAAGAGATACAAGCCAGCAGTAGATGTTCAAGAGGTTCGTAGCAGCGACCTTACCGACACCAACCTTTTTACCTGGAACTACTACTTCACTACCAGTTGCGATTATCTCAACCGACGGCTTCTGATAAACCCAAACCGAGTCATATCCACCAGCAGCAAGCAGGCTGACGGCAGAGGGGTAAAGTAACTCTCCTTCACAGAAGATCTTTGAGCCAGCCTCTAGGTCTGAGCCCCGCTTCAGCACGTTCCGCCCAGGCTCAGCATCGGCATACACTTCAACATACCCCTCACGTTCAGCTGTAAACTCGATGGAGACGACAGCTTCCGCACCCTTTGGTAGAAGCGCGCCTGAAGTCACTTTAGCCGCACATCCATCAGTCAACTTAAAATCTCTCTGCTCCCCTGCAGCTAGTGAGCCTATGATGCGCAACCGCTTTGGGTTTGCTAAACTTGCGCCTGAAACATCTTTTGACTTGACCGCGAAACCATCTTTAAGTGAGACATCTGCTGAAGGTGTGTTCACTTTAGAGTAGATGTCTTCAGCGCAGACTCGCCCGATAAGTTTAGTTAAAGGGACGAACTCTCTACCCAAAGGTTTAACATTCTCTATTGTTAGCTTGTATGCTTCTTGAAAGTTTATATCCTCTCTTCCGCTCAACTCAATCCTAGATACGCTTTACCTAGATTTTAATCTATCTCACATTACAAGCATCAGTATCCTATACGCTATGCCGCCGACTAAAAGAGCTAACGCAATATCTACTACAACAATGAATAATGTTCTCCTTAAGCCAAATTCGTGAAGCAAAGCAGCCACAGTGGATACACAGGGTATATAGAGCATACTGACGAGGGTGAATACAACCATCTGCACTGGTGAGAGAACTAGAGAGAAATCGAAGGTGCCGAGAGCATCGCCCAAGAGTATAAGAGCGAGCTCTTTACGCAGAACCCCGAATACGAGAGGTATGCTGCTTACAGCAGGCAGACCTAACCACATAGTAGTTAGGGGCTCTAGGAGGCTGCTGGCTCGCTGAAGCAGACCAGATATATCCATCAGCTGCAAAGCCATAGACCCTCCTACAATAACCGGGAAGGCTATTTGTATGAAGTCTCTAGTCCTAGACCACGTTTGCATCAAAACAGCTCTGGCAAGTGGTTTCCTGTAGGGGGGCATCTCCATCACAAGCCCAACTGGCTCGCCTGGGAAGGTTCGGTACGCTAATCTGCCTAGGAGAAAGACGAGTATAAGGTTGAAGAGGTATATGGCTATTGCAGCGGCTAGTCCGAGGTATCTGCCCACCAAACCCAAAATAATTACTGTCCTCGCTGCGCAGGGTATCAGCACGGTAACAAAGGCTGCTAAGAAGCGTTCTCTATCACTCTCCATTATCCTACAGCTTATGCAGGCTGGTACGCTACAGCCGTAACCTAGGAGGAGTGGTATGAACGCCTTGCCGTGTAACCCGATCTTATGCATAAAGTTATCCATAAGAAAAGCCGCTCTGGGCAGATAGCCGCTGTCTTGCAGCACAGCCAGAATCAAATAGAAGGGGACGATATAGGGTAGAACAACGGTCAAACCAGCTACTACACCACCCAACACACCATCCACAATAAACGCTGCTAGGAGGGAGGAGGTCGCGGTTAAAAGACCTTCGACAGCTGGTAGTAACAGATTGGTGAATAAGCCCTCTAAAAGTATAACAAAGAAGCCACCTACATAAAATATAGTTGCGAAGATGCTTATGAAGAGCGTAATCAGTATGAGGTATCCTAATATGCCTCTCGCAGTAAGATCACTAAGCTTCTCCTCGATAGAGAGTTTGGGTGGCGAAGCGATCTTGACGACTTCACCCGCTACTCTATTCGCTACACTATATCGTTCTGATGCGATTATGAGGATAGAGTTCTCGCCGTGCATCTTCTCTAGATGCTCTATGATTGCATCAGCCAATGCCTGGATATGCTGCCCAAACCCCTCACGCTTCACCAACTCAACTACCTGAGGATCTTTTTCAAGGAGCTTTATAGCCAACCATCTTGCAGAATACCTTGATACTAGAGCAGGAGCCCTTTCTTTAAGCACCTCAGAGAGCTTACCCACATACTCTTCAACCTCTTTACCATACTTTAAACTGCTCTGCGCCTTTCTGCGACCACATTTAACCACACCGACACAAACCTCAAGGAGCTCACTTATCCCAGAGCCGGTAACGGCTATCGTAGGAATAACAGGAACACCAAGCAGTTCAGACAGCTTCCCAACATCAATTCCAATACCTTTTTTGGCGGCGAAGTCGACTTGGTTTAATGCTACAACCAGAGGGGCTTCAAACTCAAGGAGCTGAAGCGTCAAGTAAAGGTTACGCTCAAGGGCTGAAGCATCCACAACGTTAATAACAACATCAGGCACCTCTTCCACCAGATAGTCTCTAGTAACCAATTCCTCTATCGAATAAGTTGAGAGAGAGTAGATACCTGGTAGATCAACGACTTTAATGGTGTACTCTTGAAAACGTAGTGTACCTTCAGCCCTCTCAACCGTCTTACCAGGCCAGTTAGAAACGGTCTGATTTAGCCCTGTGAGCTGATTGAATATTGCTGACTTTCCTACATTAGCATTCCCGGCTAACGCGATCGTTATGCGCTTTGCCTCTGCTTTAGTGTTAAGCACTTGAGCCGCGCCTCACATAGATCTTTGAAGCAACACCATAACCGAGTATTATAGAAACCCCTCTCAAAGAAACCTCTATTGGTCCGTGTAGGGGGGCTGCTCTGATAACCGTAACCTTCACATTTGGGACGATGCCCATAGCCGCAAGCCTAGCGAGTAATCCTCTACCAGCGACTACAAACGCAACCTCCCCTACTTCACCATGCTTCAAATCGGTTAAAGGCACGACTTCTTCAACTTGACCCTTAAACTCCAGAAGGCTCTGGTGAAGAGCATTTGAGGTCTCCTCATCTACGCCGTGTCTGATAGAAAGGTGCTGAGTCACCTCTTCTCTCGCCCTTTTCGTTAGCAGCTCAAGTAGCCTTGATAATCTACCTCTGCCTCTATGCATGAGGTGGTCGTGAAGATACTTCGCCCTATGTGCTAAGATCTCGTTAGCACCTTTCGATGTAACTCTAAAGAGGGAGTTATGCTGCTCGATAAAGCCGAGCTTCACACAATCCTTTAGCTTTTCCAGCGTCTTGTCAAGAGGCCAGCCTAATCTGATGGCGATTTCGCTTAAAGAAGCACCTTTTCTTTCATGATCTAGCGAAGATATTATTTCAAGCAATTCTATGAACTCGCCGCTTGGAGCCATAAAGACCCACACCTAGTTTAGGTAGAGGAGAGTAGGCTAGCCAAGGCGTTCACAACTTCTTTATCCACCGCATGCTCCATTCTGCAAGCGTATTTGTGCGCACGCTTAGAAGGGATCATCAGAAAGCTGATCAAGAAGTGCTCCACCAACCTATGCCGCTCAACTATCTCAGCAGCGATACGCTTACCCTTTGGGGTCAAGGCAACTCCACGGTAGGGTTGATGAACGACAAGCCCCTTACGCTCAAGCCTTTTAACGAGGTTAGTAACCGTCCCCAAAGTAGTCTTTAACCCTTCAGCAAGATCACTAGTTCTAGCCACACCGCCAGAAGTAGTCAACCTATACGCTAACTCAAGAAACTCCTCCTGCCCCTGTGAAACCCCAGACACACCTTCGTGCACCATCATGATCTACGACATTGTCGTAGATAAATAAAGATAGCGGAAATACGCTACGCTCTAAAATTTGGTGTAAAAACTAGGATAATAAGTGCTCCGGGCGGGATTTGAACCCGCGATCAGCGACTCGACTGGCCCCTCTTTATTCCTAGGTAAGGCCGCTATGCTTGACCGGACTACACCACCGGAGCTCAGTTAAGGAGGTTGCTGATGATTATTTTTACGTTTTGCTACAACAAACCTGCGCTCACATCCAAATTTAAAACATAAAGGATATCTTTATGGGCGTATAGGGGTACTTCTATGCGTTCGGTCGCTGTAGTGGGGGCAACTGGAGTCGTGGGGCAGCAGTTCGTAGCGGCTCTTCAGAAGCACCCTTGGTTCAATATAGTTAAGCTAGCTGCTTCACAAAGATCAGCCGGAAAGATATATGAGGAGGCTCTCAAGAGAGAAGGCGGCTCCTTGGGGTGGTTCTGTGACGAAGAACCTAATCCTGAGGTTTTGAAGACGAAGGTTGAGGATGCTTCCACGATGAAGGTTGATGACTGCGACCTAGTATTCACGGCTCTAGAGTCTGATCAAGCTATTTTACTTGAGCCTAAGTATGCCAAGGAGAAGCCTGTTGTAAGCACGGCTTCAGCCTTTAGATACGAACTTGATGTGCCTATCCTTGTGCCGGGGGTTAATAGTGATCATGTTGATCTTCTATATAGGCAGAGGGAGAGGACGGGTTGGAGAGGATTCATTACACCCATACCTAACTGCACTACTACCGGACTTGTTATAACGCTTAAACCGATCTACGATAAATTCGGCATAAACAGAGTCTTTATGACATCGATGCAAGCGGTTTCCGGCGCTGGTCGAAGCCCCGGAGTCTTAGCTCTAGACATAGTTGATAATGTCATACCGTATATACCTAAAGAGGAGGAGAAGGTTCAGACAGAGACCCTGAAGATACTCGGTAGGCTTGGACCTAAAGGGATAGAGCATGCGCCTTTTAAGGTCAGCTGCACTTGCACAAGGGTTAATGTTAAGGATGGGCATACGGAGTCTGTCTTCGTCTCAGCCCAGAAACCATTAACTGTGGAGGGCGTTAAAGAAGCAATGAATGAAGCGGGTAGCGATCTTAGGAAGCTTAAACTACCCTCAGCGCCGAATAGGATGATCCACGTGCTGGATGATCCGTTTAGACCTCAGCCTAGACTTGATCGTAACAGAGAAGACGGGATGGCTACTACTGTTGGTAGAATTAGGCTAGATGACGCACTGGAGAACGGTGTTAAGTATTTGCTTGTGTCGCACAACACAAAGATGGGAGCAGCTAAGGGTGCAGTTATGGTTGCTGAACTACTTGAAGTGAAGGGGGTCTTGGGCTAAGGAGGCTATGCAGTTTCAGAGGAAAATGTCCTTAAAATATTTAAGTTTATTAACCAGTTCATCTGCAACTAATAGGCGGCGGGACCGATAAATGGGTAAAATCGATGATACCGACATGAAGATCCTTAAAGAGCTTGTTACAGACGCTAGCCTATCAGTTCCAAAGCTCAGCAAGAAGATAAATGTAAATCCTTCTGTAGTTTACAGTAGGATAAAGAGGCTAATTAAACGAGGTTTGATAAAAAAGTTTACAGTTGTCGTAAATGAGCAGCTATTAGGTTACAATGTGGATGCCGTTGTTGGTGCCAACGTTGACTCAAAACGCAGAGCATCTGTTATGGAAGAACTCCTCGGCCTTGAGCAGGTGAGAAGTGTCCACGAAGTTACGGGTCGGTTCGATTTACTAATCTTCGTTAAGACACGGAATCTAGATGAGCTGCATACACTTATTTCAAACAGATTTGCGAGCATCGAGGGCATAACGCATACAGAAACGTTCGTAGAAATGAGCAGCAAAAGCAGGGAACCCGTCTACACCTTACCTACCTAGAATAGAAGAGGAAGAAAGAGGCTCGTAGAAGTCATTCGTACTGTTGATTCTAAAGAGCTTCATCTAAACTTCCTGTCCTATACCCAGCTAAGTCTAATGTAACAAATCTGAAACCCAATGCGCTAAGTTCATAGTGTACTTTGTCCAAGACTAGTTCCTTGAAGAAGAGGTTACGCTCATCTCTACCCACTTCAATCCTCGCTAAGCTGCCGTGCACTCTTACTCTTACTTGCTTCGCACCTGTGATCTCTTTGATTATTTCTTCTGATTTCGCAACACGTTGCGCTTCATTGGGTGTGATCTTCTGACCATAGGGGAAGCGTGATGCGAGGCAGGCGTTTGATGGCTTGGCATAGTTAGGTAGCCCTAATGCTCTGGCAATAATTCTAACCTCTTGTTTTGTTAAACCTACTTCTTGAAGAGGGCTCTGGACTCCTTTCTCTTTTAGCGCCTTTACCCCAGGGCGCCTCTGCTGCAAGTCGTCTAATACTCCTCCGTCTACAAGTGTAGCATCAGCATCTCCTTGGTGAATATACCTTAGCAGGTTAGCGAGCTCGCTTCTGCAATAGTAACATCTGTTTGGCGGGTTTTCGAAAACTTTCTGGTTAGCTTCGTCTGAATATGGGAGTAGAATGTGTTTCATGTTTATGAATGCGGCTATCTTCTTAGCTTCTTCGAGCTCTGATTGGGCTAGTGTGGGTGAAACACCCGTAACCGCTATCGCTTCATCTCCTAGGGCTAACCTTGCGAAGGCTGCTACTACTGAACTGTCTACCCCACCTGAAAGCGCTACTACAACTTTCTTCTTTCCTTTGAACCAATTTAGTAGATCTTCGGCTTTCGCTTTAAGTTGAGGATCTAATTGAGCGGCTATTTCACTCATATCTTTTAACCTTGCAAGACTGGGTTTCATAACCCTATTATTATGTTACATACGCTTTCCTTATAACCTTAAGTAAAGGAGGGTTAAAATGATCCTAAGGTAGTGGGTAAGGAGGTTGGAGCCTCTATTTAGGTTGGAGCAGCCTGACGTCCAGGCACGAATTCCTAAAGGTGTTATGAAGAAGATCAACTCTAGGTTAAAGTTTCTTGATGAAGGCATCAGGAGAGTCGAGAAAGCCTCAGGGTTAAAGTACCCACCTTATTACATTGAGCCATTCTTGCCAGTAATGTCAAGTGAGCTAGAGCCTTCACAGATAGGTGTGGTCTATGCCAGGACACTCCCCCTAGAGGTAGGAGAATCTCTTGAAATTGTTGTGCAGATCACAGCAGCGTTAGTCGCCTATGGTTCTAAAGCTACTCTGCACGCTGTATTGGCGCACGAATTTCTACACTATGCCTCTTTAGTAAAAGGATTCAGCAGTAGAGAGATTTTGTCAGCAGAACTTACCTCAAGTATGTTTGAGACGGTTCACGTAGATACTGGCGGTTTTTCTCACCTCGAGAAGATATACAAAGATAGGTTTCTAAAGAGACTTCTGAAGAAGAAGTTCAGTAACGGCTTAGTAGATGAAGATTTACACAAGAAGGTACTAGAGCATTGGCTCGCTAAGGGACTCCCAACCATAAGATTAACGCCAGACAGCAACGTTACGAGACTGTCTATCCGATCTATCCTCAACCTAAAGTTTGATCAATCCATTTTAGCTCGATTAAAGGAGTTAGAAGCGGGTAATAAATGAACAACACGAAAGAGAAGCCCAAGTATGTTGATGAGGAAGAGGTGAAGGCTGTAGAGGAAGTCATAAAGCCGCTACTTGAAGGAAGTAAGCCTATTGGGATATGCCTATATGGCTCTAGGGTAGCAGGCTACGCAAAACCAGACAGCGACTATGATGTGCTGGTAGTGTTGGAGCACTACAAGCCAGCCGTGCGATACAAGTATCTCCAAGACGGAGTCACAGTATCATCATTACTAGTTGACGCGAATGCGCTTTTAGAGGATGCGGCGAGAGCGAAGTTAGGTGAATTTGTAGTAGGAAGGCTGCTCAACATATATGATCCGATATATGGTGCCGAATACCTCAAAAACGTTGAGGTAACATACAAGAAAAGGGTTATACTTGAAACGTTAAGGGAGCTAGCACTCACCTACGGCGAACTCTCCACTATACTACTAATAAAACCAGAATACTTTCTATTTCACAAGCTGAAAAAAAGAGCAGCAATATACCCGCCAGCCTTCTACAGCTACATAAAAACATACGGTGGTCCATACGCCTCAAGAAATATCGAAGCAACACTCAAAGGATTTAAAGAAGCTCTAAAGGATATAGAAGAAGAAGGCTTAATCAACCTTATTGATGATGGAGCACGAGTTAAACGCTCAGGCATAAGAGTGAACCAGATGACCAAGATTCTAGATCTACTCACCTACGCCTCAAGAGGTATAACTCAATACGCAGTTCATAGCTACGCTGGACGAGTAGGATTGGACGTCGTCGGCAAAGAAATCTTCTCTAAGCTGAGCAGAAGCCGCTCAGTGAGTGAGATGCCCGAGATCTTAGAGCAACCTACGAAAGCGCTTAGTATAAGTGAAGGTAGACTTGTGGTTGAATGCGACGATTGGGTAAAGGATGCTAAACAACACTTCGGCTTTGACCCTTCAGCTGAAACGAAGTTCAAAGGATTAGGTGAATTCTACAGCACCACACAATTATTAGAGATCACAAACGGAAAAAGAAGCCAAAAGGTGGTTGTAAAGCGCTTTAAGAACATATCAGCATTCAAATGGACCCTACTCAACATATGGGCGATCCCCTCAAAGAAGTTTGAACAGAATCCTGATGCCAGGATGGCATATGAATATCTTGCGCTACTTAAATTTAGGGATCTAGGGTTCAATACCCCACAGATACTATTACTATACCTCTCAGATAGAATCTTGGTTACAGAGTTCCTACAAGGTAAGAATCTAGGTGATATCATCACACATTATCTAGCTGGAGAAAGTGAGGATCTAGAGCCAGTCAAAATATATGGCAGAATTTTAGCTGAACTACACAAGAAGGGCTACACTATCGGAGACACGAAACCAAGCAACACACTCTACATAGACTCAAAACTATATCTGACAGATCTTGAGCAAGCTATGGAGGGTGGAGACCCGAGCTGGGATATAGCAGAATTCATCTACTACGCGATCAGGTTAACCCCATATTCAAACAGAGTCAAGAATTTTATCAACACCTTTAAGGAAGGCTACCTCAGCATAGGAGAAAAGAGCGCACTTGCAGAAGCGGCTTCACCAAAGTACCTTAAGCCCTTCCAACCCATAATCCTACCAAACGTAGTCAAAATCGTTAGAGAAGAGCTCGCTTGTAAATAAACTCATTTCTTCTTATACTGCGTATAGTTACATTTGCCACAAGTATATCGATCCGCATGCTCCGCTAAAAAGTAACCTCTACCGCACCTCGGACACTCCTTCTTTAACCTACTAAGCCCATCACCCCCAACCTTGTAGAACTGCCAAACCTTCGGGCTAACCTTCTTCTTCACAGCCTTCCCAGCTTCAGACATCTACGATCACCTACTTCTTTACCTCAGCTTTGCGCTTCTGCTCCATAATCTTCTTACGCTCTTCCTTAGGCAGTAGGCGAAGCAGAATATACCGAGGTAGCTGCCTCTTAACTTCTTCGGGATTCTTAAATATATACAAAGTGACCTGGGTGTCTGTAACCCCGTGTGAATGCTTTATACTTATAGGTACGATCCTTTCCGCAGGAACGCTAAGACTCTGCGACACAGCCTTTACAACATCAGCACGTGTTATCTTACCTGCACTATGTGGAAAGACACATACAACCTCTCGCCTATTTAGCAGAGGATTTTCTCTATCCGCTTTGATCGCGAATGCCAACGCATCCTCACAGTAAGGTGCTCAACCATCCATATTTAAAAGAATGGGTCATCATCCTGTAGCGGTTGTCTTAACCTTCTTGGCACACCCATTTTATAAAGAACATAAGCCGCTTTCTCTCTATACAACCCTACCTTAGTTACAACGAGCCCCTCATTTGGCTGACCATAAAACAAAACGGTAGTAGAAGGATATGTAGCAAAGAAGACTAGAGCCAGAAGATCCTCCTCTCCTTCAACAAGTATCCTCACCGGCTTCTCCAGCCCCAGTGCCTTCAAGATAGCCCTTAACGCCTCTTCACATATGAAGCCGGGGGGATTTCTTGCCCTAATCTCATTCTTGACCCTCAGCACAGGAGGCGTCCTAGCACCTCTCTTCTCTTTACCATCCACAACATAAATCTCCGGCTGGATACTTAGGCGACCTAAAGTTTCGGAAGTAGCATCACCTACGGCTACAACAAGTTTAGCACCACTAACTTCCTTTATTAAAAGCTCCTTAGAAACCTCCAAGCTTGGTATAAGCCTACCCCAAGGCTTCTTAAGTTCAACTCTGAGCTCATCTGGGAGGCGATAAAGTGCTGAGCCATCCAAGTTGAAGATCATCTAATCAGGTTACCTTTAAGGCGTATCTACCGGGGATACCGATATTGAGCGCCTTCGCGACTTGTGAACGCTCCACATCCAAGATTATGACTAACCCAAACCATTCTGATGTTAGATCTGTTGAATGACAGTTAGGGCAGACTTTACCAGTTGTTAAGGTTTTACACTGCCTGCAAGCATATTCCTTAACCATCTTTATTCTTTCTCCTTCTTCTCAGTTCGCTTTGCTTCAGGCTTAACTTCAAGCTTTCTTAAATCTTCTTCTATCCACTCTAAAGCGCCGAGGAAGGGTTGACGGCAAGTAACACCAATCTTCCCAGCAGCTGCACCCCGACCTAAGCTCACAGCAGTGATCCTAACTCTGACCTTAGAGCCTATTGACAGAATTCTCTTAGACTGCGCCGCAGTAATCACACCCTGCCTCACATCACAAGTTAAGTAATCATCTGTTATCTGCGAGAGATGGAGTAACGCATCCGCTGGACCTATTCTAACGAAGGCGCCAAAATCTGTAACCTCCACAACCTCACCTTCTACAACTTCTTGTAGCTTCGGCAAGAATACTAAGGCTCTAAAAGTTACGTGATGATAGGTTGCACCATCCCCTGGAATTATCTTCCCCACTTTATCCACATCCAAATCTATTATGTAGATAAGGTATCCATATTCTGGGCTTATGCTGCTCTCATACTTTGTCTTTAACGTTGCATACGCCACATCCTTTAGAGGCGTGCCGAACTTTGACGGCGGTACCCTTATCACGTCCTTTAATTCGACCACATAAAACAACCACTACACCCTCGCAACCTTATGGACTGTGGCAAAGAATTAGATTAAGAAGGTTTCGGTTGGTGCTATCAATCAACCCACACAGCATCTCCACGGAGAGTGATAACAACTACTCCCTCCTCTTTCAACCTACTCCTTAGTTCCTGATCTATCGTTGCCACGGCTGCACCATGCTTTAAAGCATAGTATACTACCGCTGAATCAGCGCCCAAACTCTCCTGTAACCCCACTCTCTTAAGATCTTTCACATATCTTAGTGCTGCATAAGCCCTCTTAGCTTTAGCACCGTGCTTGGATGCTAACCTCTTTAACTCTTCAATTGTAGGCTCCAGTATGACGAACTCAATCTTCCCTAAAGTGATTTCTAAATCACTTAACCTCTTTATAGGCTTCGAGACTAACTCTAGAAGAAAACTTGTATCCAAGACTACTTCCAAGACCGCATCATCAATTTAACGTTCCAGCGCCTATAAGACGCCAACGGTCTCCGATGCGTCGTGATATAGCAACTTTAGCACCTTTGTCTGCGCATACCGGGCGACGGAGAGTACATCCAACGTTATTCTCCTTCGCCCCTGTTACATTGCCCAATGTCACTGCCGTGCCTATATTAAGTCTCAGAACCTCGCCGTTCCTTATCTTCTCTACCTTAATCAAGTCAGGTGAACCCACGGCAGTCTCAAATAGCTGAACCGTCATGCTTATGGAGTTCAGAATAGGTGGGAGCGTACTGGGATGCCCAACCACAGAGCCCAAAAGCATATCAGACTTCGTTAACGTAGGGTCAAGGCTAGTACCTATCGCGATCAACCCCCCAGGTTTCACCTTATCCACAAGACCTGCACTCACACCCAGACTTCTGATTTTAGTGAAGAGTGGCTGCGGTTTCCCATCTATTAACCCAGGTCTTATCTCTATCTCATCACCAACCTTAAGCTCGCCTTGAAGAAGCGTACCTCCTACTACACCTCCTTTAAGATCTTGAACACGAGTGCCAGGTTTGTTCACATCAAACGAGCGGAGAATCTGCATTAATGGAGGAGCACTCAAGTCTCGCTCGGGAGTGGGGATGTATGTTTCGATAGCCTCTATGACCGCATCTATATTTACTCGATTCTGTGCTGAAATCGGTATCACAACCGCCTTCTCAGCTACGATCCCGGCTACGAATCTTTCGATAGCGTGGTATGATTCTAATGCTTTCACATCGTTGACCAACTCAACTTTATTCTGGACAATTACTATATGCTTCATTCCAAGCATCTGAAGAGCCATCAAATGCTCCCTAGTCTGAGGCTGAGGTACATTTTCATTAGCGGCGATAACCAGTAGCGCCCCATCCATAACAGCTGCTCCTGAAAGCATGTTAGCCATCAGACTTTCGTGCCCTGGGCAGTCAACGAAGCTCACAACTCTTAAGAGACTCGTTTCTGAGCCACAGTTTGGGCATTTTTGGTAGGGTGAGTATCTGTCTGGGCTTGGGCAGCTGGGGCACCTGTAGAACGCTGCGTCTGCGTACCCTACTCTAATAGTTATGCCTCTCTTGAGTTCTTCACTATGCGCACTTGTCCATATGCCTGTGATAGCCTCTACTAAGGTTGTTTTTCCGTGGTCTACGTGCCCTGCTGTTCCTATGTTAACTTCAGGCTGTTTAGGGATTAGACGTTCTTTGGCTGTCATACGCTTAGCTTGGTGGTTTAGTTAGGTATTAAATATATTTACTACACTACTTTCGCACATCAGATTTTGCTCCTCTCTTTATGTAGCAGTTTATCTTTGATCTGACCAATATATGAGCAGCAGCCCTATTATGAGCAGTATGATGCCTCTTCCAACAGTATCCCAGCCTACGTTGAATGGGTCGAATCTCCAGTATCCTGTGACGTATGCGTTGCCTAGGTGTATTCCTGCGAAGAAGCAGATTAAGCCGCCTAAGTATTTGGTGTATCTTCGCCACATCATTAGGGTGCTCACTCTCATTTATATCTAAGTAGTGCTGCTAGGCCGCCGAAGCTCTTCAGCATAGCGCCTTCTTCGCTTCGTGAAGATATTACTTCTACATTCGCCCCTGAAAGGTAGGCTTGGTCTGCTAGGTATTCTATGAAGTCCTGCTCCGAAACCTCAAATTCTAATGAACCACAATTTTCGCAGGGTGTGCTGATGAGCTTCTGCTTTTCTTCGATATAGTTTACTCGAGGTACGTTTGCTTCTCTTGTTGATCCGCATTTACTGCAGATGGTCTTAAGATGGATCCACTCTAGGTCCTCTGAGACTAGCACAGTTTCGACACTATTCTTATGGAGTGCTTCTAAAACATCCTTAAGGCTGTAGGCTGCTAAGCCGTCTGCTGAGTTGACTTCCTTTAGGAACCTTGTTACGAGCTTCTTCTCTTCAATTAGCCTTATGTCTTGGAGTATGTCTGAGGATTTGTCGACAAGTTCTCTTAACCCTTCTCTTCCTGCGTAGGATGTGTCTACTACGGCTAGGATTATTTTGCGGAGTCTGTAGTCGAGGTATTCGCCTTTTAGGAAGGTGTCTTTTGTGCCTCCTGGTCCGCCTACTATGAGACCTTGGATCGTGTGGTCTTCGAGGAGCGCTTTGTTTGCGTGCCTCGCTACTCTATGGTAGTAGTCTGTGAGCTCCATCTCTCTTAGCCTCTCGAATCTTCTTGCTGATTGCCCACCTGCCCTATGTTTGCCACTTACGCCTGACGTGAGTTCATCAGCAACTTCGAATCGTGAGCCTGCTATGATGCCTATGGCTGCTTCTGTTGCATCCATAGAGAGTAGCCCGATCGTCTTCTCTTCTTTTAGCATCTCTTTTAGGATGTCGAGGTGGAAGTGGTCGTCGCATCTATAGAGGTAGGTCTGGACGGGTTTAGGTGGGTATAGTTCGTATAGGAAGATCGTTTCGCTTCCCGGTCCGTTGGTGGGTAGAGCGCCGCAGAAGATGACGAGCCCGTTTTCAGGCGGGGTCTTATAGAGTTTAAGACGTTGCATGGTTTTGACCAAAGCGTCCATAACGTGGTTTCTTGTTGTGTCGGATTTGATGTTAGATGCTGTCCCGTATTCTTCTCTTAGGGCTGATATGACTTCGTGCAGCGCCTTCTTTGGGGGTATATAAAGTGATATGAGCTCGGTCCCTCTGCCCTTTTTTTCTGCGAGTTCTGTGAGGAGACGCTTCACCCTGTATAGTGCGACTGAGCTGGAGGTAGGCAAATCATCCACCCTAAATCAGGCTGTTGGGTTCTCTATCCGAATCCTCAACCCTTATTCAAGAATGCTTCTAAACAACATCTTATAAACTTAATCAGACACAACCTACAAGCCAGAAAAAGTTTACTGTACAAGCATTCTCAAAGTACCTTCAACTCTCTATGTGAGATTAAGCTTACAGAGCTGCTCGGCTTCGGAATGCTGCATAGAAGTTTTCTCCAAGAAGAGGATTGAAGCCAAGCACTACCAAGTCTAAGCTATCAAACTACAACAATTCAAAAACCTTAAGAGAAGGTTCAGTGGGGAGAGGATATATGTCGTTTACACAAATCATACTAGAAAAGAAGCCACCCGTAGCAAAGATTACATTGAATAGACCTGAAGCTCTGAACGCCCTAAGCCCAAACCTACTCAACGAATTAAACCAAGCGCTAAATGATGTGGAGAAGGATCAGCAGATCAAGACCGTTGTGTTGACTGGTTCTGGTAGAGCGTTCTGCGCAGGTGCGGACCTAAAGTTTATGGCACAGGCGCAGCAGAAAGAGCTATTTGATTATATTCAGATGCTTGATGAAGTCCTTTTTAGGCTTGAGAGCTTAGATAAGCCTGTGATTGCAGCTGTGAATGGCTATGCTCTTGCTGGGGGGCTTGAGTTGACACTCTGCTGTGATCTTGTAGTCGCCTCTGAGCAGGCGGTCTTTGGGGATGAGCATATCAATCGCAGTCTTATGCCTGGCGGAGGTTCTACTATGAGACTACCTCGCATAGTGGGGTTGAGACGGGCTAAAGAACTTCTTTATACAGGGGATAGGTGGGATGCTAACCGTGCGTATGAGTTTGGGCTTGTGAACAGGGTCGTGCCTCCTGAAAGGCTTGAGGCGGTTGCTATGGAGTTGGCTAGTAAGATCGCTTCTAAAAGCGGTTTTGCGCTTCGCCTGATAAAGCAGGTTGTGAATCAATTTATGGACTCTGATAGAGAGACCCTTCAGACCTTGGAGCGTGCAGCATTTAACCTTGTTATAAGCAGCCCAGAGGCGCAAGAGGGTCTAAGAGCCTTCCTAACCAAGAAGTAAGCTTAGATCTTACACTTCTTACAGACCCTAACCACATCAAAGTAAGTATCGTAGAGCCCTGTGCGTTTAACACGCATATAGTATGTGTGCTCGAGGCAGATGCTGGCTCCACACATGAAGCAGACCCTCCAAGAAGCCTCCTCCTCAGGTATGAGGCGACCGCATTCAACGCACCTAGCTGGCTTGACATTCCTACTCAAACACATCTACCTGTTTAGATGCTAAGAGGGCTCTCTCCTATCGCGCGGGTTATGTCAGCTGAAGTTATAATCCCTAGCAGCTGCCCTTCCTGCACAACCGGAAGCCTCCTGATCTTAAGCTGGGTCATAACTCTTGCCGCCTCTTTAAGTTCAAAGTCTGGAGTGATGACGGTAAGGGGGCTGCTCATAAAACTTTTAACTCTTTCTCTCAATAAACTTAAATCTTTTACAAGTACCTTAGTTAGAAGATCCCTTTCCGTGAAGATACCAGCAGGCTTTCCTTTCTCGGTCACGATGACACTGCCTATATGCTTCTCACCCATTATTCGGCAAGCCTCCTCAACACTCACATTCACATCAACGGTTACAACTGGTGAAACCATAACATCTCTAACCTTAATCAAGATTCCACCTCTCATAGATCTCTTTTAACTCTGCTTAATACCTTTCTCCTTCTGAGGTTCTGCATGTATGAGCGCGTGGTCTTTATCAAATGGTTCGAGTTCAACAACTTGATTAATCTTAAACCCACTCTCCTTAAGCTTTGAAACCTCCTGCTTCACAACAAGCGCAGGCTCCATCGCCACATCTATGCTCCTACACTTCACCACCAGCAGCAGCCATCCTTCACTCTTAAGGTAGGTTCTGCAGTTTTCCACAGCTATCTCTGTCTGATCAGGTTGAGCGATGTCGCAGTAAACCAGATCAACCTTACAGTACACAGAGGGATAATCCTTTGGATGCCTTGCATCAGCAACTATAGGCACAACATTCCTCCTATGCTTAGCTACGTGCTCTATCATCTCCCGAGCAACCCTAGCTGAGAACTCCACACCAAAAACCACGCCCTTCTCGCCAACTATATCAGATACGTGGCTTAGGGTTGTGCCGGTTGATGCGCCTAAGTAGAGGACACGACAGCCATCTCTCAGACCTATACCCTTCATCCCCTTAAGTATAGCTGCAGCCAGCTTGCTTCGGAACGGATCCCAGAGTCTATATTCTTTACCTTTAAACACTACAAGCCTTTCACCGTAAACGCTTACTCCAGGCGCCAAGTTCAGAGTCGCCAGCCGGCTCTGCCCATCTACCTCCAGCCTAATCAGCCTATCTTCTATCTCTCCGCTTCTTAGCCCCATACTTAGGTCCCTTCTGCCTAGAAGGTTTAGGCGCCTTCGGATACTTAGATTTAATCTCCTCCAGCCTCTTCTCCAGGTGTGCATCAAGGCTTACTTCCCTCTCACCCCTATACACATCCACCCTAGCAGCCAAAGCTATCTTCGCAGCAAGAGACCTAGCAACCTTACCCCTCTGCCAAGAAGGAGCGGAGTGAACATATTTATGCTGAAAGATAATCCCATGCTTCGGCGGAGGCGCACCAGTGCGCAGCGACCTAAAGAGCGCTTTCTCAGCACCTAAAACCTGTATCGTGCTGGCAGGAAGCCTAGCTAGCCTTTCTAAGCCTCCTGCCTTGGATATGAGCCTTGCAGCTATCGTGGCTCCTGCTATAGCTGTTAGGTTAGGTGCTATTCTATTCATCGTTGCCTCTATGTGTCTTTGAAGCGACTTTCTTAATGAGGATAGCTCTTTAACCTCCTTCGCTAGCATCTTTATTCTGCTGAGATCCTCCTCTCTGATCTCAGCGCCCTTTGATTTCTCTGAAGCTTCAAGTATGATCTTTACCTTCTTTTCAGCCAGCTTCAGCTCACCCACCGCTTCACTTACTCGGCTTCTGTGACCTACGATCAGAATAAAGTCGATGTAGGGGTCTTGCTCCGCTAAAATGTCCGAAAGCTCAGGGAAGTGTAGACCATACCACTCTCTTAGGCGCGAGTTAAGTATGTTAGCCGCCTTATCCACCTCATCCAAGGCTTGTATAGATTGTATTACCTGCAGATCTGGCTTTGCAGAAGCTTCTCTGATCTTAGCCTCAGCCAGAAAGATAGCTGCTTGGCGCATGAGCTCCTCAGCCTGTGTAGAACTATCAACCAACCTTGAGTTGACGATCAGCTCAAGCCTCTTCTCCCTAATTTTATCTGCAAGATCTTTCTCCAGCATAGTACACTTGTAGCCTAGAGATTCAATAGCTACCCTCAGCCCCTCATCTACAACCTTGAACACAGTAAACCCCATCGCAGAAGCATCCTTCAAGAACTCTTCAAGCAAAGCGTTCGGTTCGCCTAAGAGGAGCAACCTATACGTGTTGAAAGATTCAACCCCATATGGTTTAGTAAGTATAGGATCCAACTTGTCGTCAACCAGCACCAACCCGGCTTCTGTAGCCAAAATTGTTGACTCCAACTTAACCACTTATCGCATAATCCTTATACATGTGTGGTTAAAAAGATACACTGAGCCCACTTGAGTGATGTAGAAGTGGATTTAACTGTAGACCTAAGCGGCTTGAGGATACCGAACCCCCTGATGCTCGCTTCAGGCATCTTAGGTAATTCTGCAGACCTTCTTATAAGAGCCTTAGATTCAGGCGCAGGGGCTGTTGTGACCAAATCCATAAGCCTAGAGCCAAGAGAGGGTTATCGGAACCCAACGATCGTAGCTGTGAAATGTGGATACATAAATGCGATAGGCTTAGCGAACCCAGGTGCTGAAGCATTTCTAAAGGAGCTCGAGAAGATCAGAGATCAACTGGTAGTTGCAAGCCTTTTTGCTGGAAACACTGAGGATTTCAGTAGGCTCGTCAAGATGTTTGAGGGAAGCTGCGCTAAAGCGTATGAGCTGAACCTATCCTGCCCACATGTTAGGGGGGTTGGTTTCGAGGTTGGGCACGACCCCAATCTTGTTAAGAAGATAGTCAGATGTGTAAAGGAGTCTTCTAAAAAACCAGTATTCGTGAAGATCTCACCGAGCCTACCTAACATCGTTGAATTAGCAGCGGTAGCCGAAAAGGCCGGTGCTGACGCCATAACAGCAACTAACACTATCAGAGCCATGGCTATAGATGTTGAAGCAGCGCAACCGATCTTATCAAACAAGGTGGGCGGGCTTTCAGGGCCAGCGCTCAAACCTATCTCATTAAGATGCGTCTACGAAATCTACGAGCACGTGAAGATCCCAATCATAGGCTCAGGCGGCATAGAGACTTGGCGCGATGCGATGGAATATCTCTTGGCGGGTGCATCTGCGGTGCAAATAGGTTCAGCAGTCGCTTGGGAGGGCTTAGATATCTTCAAGAAGATTAAAGCTGGGATAGCATCATACCTAAGCTCGAAAGGCTACAGGAGCGTGGCTGAAGTAGTTGGAATCGCGCATAAGACTTGATCGATTAAGGGCTGTAGAAGTAGATACTGTAGAAAGAGACTCGAGTATAACATATACTATAAGGTTTAGGGATGAATTTTGCTCAGAGGCAGAGCCCGGTCAATTCGTTATGATCTGGGTTCCGTCTGAAAACGAGTGCCCTATGAGCCTATCGGAGATAAGCAGAGTAGGGGCTATAACGGTCAAACCAGTCGGCAGAGCCACCGGTAAGCTTTGCAGCAAGAAGAAAGGTGAAATGATTTGGGTTAGAGGACCTTATGGTAGAGGCTTCACTCTCAAAGGCAGCTCAACGCTACTTATAGGAGGTGGAACAGGGATAGCTCCCCTTCTGCCTTTAGCTGAGAGGCTCGTTGAGAGCACTAGAAGGGTCACGTTAATCTTAGCTGGACGCACAGCAGATTCAATACCGCTGATCTCTAGAGCAAGAAGCTTGGAGAATCGGGGCGTAGAACTAGTTTATGTAACTGAAGATGGTAGCCTAGGATACAAAGGTGTAGCGACTGATCCCCTAAAAGAGATAATTAACGAGACTAGATTTGACCAGATCTACACCTGCGGACCAGAGGAGATGATGAAGGAGGTCTACAAGATAGCGTCAGCCAAAGATATACCTATCCAAGCGAGCCTAGAGCGATACATGAAGTGTGGTATAAGCTTATGCGGCTCCTGCGCCGTAGGAAGATACCTTGTATGCAGAGACGGACCAGTATTTGATGAAAATCATCTAAAGAATCTTGAGGGTGTCTGGTAAGGCTTATCGAAAGCTGTGGTGATGTTAGACCGCAAGCTATTTAATGCACCTTATCGAGTATCCCTATGAGGGGTCATGCCAACACACGGCTCTCTTACCAAAGCTGGGAAGGTTAGGTCACAGACACCTAAGCTCGAAGCTAGACCTAGAACTTCACCCATTCCAAAGTATAGGAACAGAAGAACATACACTAAGCGGTATATGCTCAAGAGGCAGCCTGGACAAAACTGGCTTAAGCCATACTAAACTCCCAAGACCACTATTTACAGGTTAAGGTCTCTAATAGTAGATTTAGATCTACGCCTATAGCCTCTAAGGTAGCCTCTGTAAATCTGCAGGGAATTTTAGCTCTTAGGCAGGTTAATGCATCGATCAGATATGTCTTTATGAAGCGGTGTTGGAGCCTCCAATAGTTGATTCTCTCTTTAGGCTCCTCTATCTCCATCTTTATCAATCGTGCTACAAAAGCCAGCATAGCGGCTGGATGATCCGGTTGAATATCGAGCGGTTCAAAGCCGCTGGAGGTGTAGAACTCTATCAGCGCTCTTAAATATTCTCCAGATGCCTTTAATCTACTGTTTGGGCATTCTTGTGCCAAAGGTATATGCTCTGCTCTACTTAGAAAGTCTTTGGTGCTTTCAACATCTATCCCAATCGTGGACAGATCTCTAGCAGCTTCATATACCTCTGAAGTTTGTCGATGCTCTTTGGCTAGTATTAAATATGATAGGGCGGCGTATGTTTTATAGCGTCCAGCTGCAGCAGCTTCGAGCACTCTTACCATATAGCTTGTGTGAACTCTATCTTCTTAGATTTATCTGTCTTGGTTATCCTAGCTGGGGTAAAGAAGTAGACTTGCGACGCACCTAACCAAGAGAGTAGAGGCCAAGAACCTAATGAGGGGTCGGTTGATGATACTGGGTTTGGCGTTATTCCATTAAACCTCCACTCATCATAGGATAAGCCTGTGTCATAATATGCTGCTTGTGACTTGCTGAATAGGATCTTCTTCACAACCTCAGGTAGCTTCTTCACAGGATCGATGGCTTCGCTAGGCAGCGTTACGGCTGTAGGTAGATCGTCGATCAGCCTCTGCAGCTCCGAGCTTCTGAAGTACTTTGGTCTATTTACAATGTTTTCAACCCACCTGCCCATCCCTACAGGTATCGCTATAACACCCTTGGCTACTGTAGGCTCGACTAAGACTGGCGTTTCAAGCAAGCCTGTGGGCGTATCAATCCTCACCACATCCCCGGTAACCAACCCTATCTTGGCAGCGTCTTCTGGGTGGATTACGGCGAAGTTTCTTGGCATAATCTGCTTGAGCCAGTAGTAGAATTGGCTGCGGTGCTTTGTGAAGAGTGGGCTTCCGTTAGGAACTATCAGCATAGGGTACTCTGATTCGCTCCATATTCTGCGGAGCGGTGTACCAGGCTGCCACCTATCTTCAGGTTGGATCGAGGTTAGTGCGTAAGTTGAGGGCTCAAAGTATCTTGGTCCGCCGTAGAATCGTTTACCAGTTATGCTGTTTCTTGTCTGTGCTAGCTTTTCGTGCCAGAATTCGAGTAGGGTTCTCGGTGGTGTGCGCTTAACGAACCCTCTGTCATCGTAGGATTCTTTGTGGCTTGTGAACACGCCTCCTCTAGCCAGCACATACGCAACATAAGGCCATTCGTCTGGTATGATGTCTTTGTATTGGGCTATCGGGTAGTTTTCTTCTACGAACTTCATATCCTCCCCAGATATTTCGCTTGGTACGATCTTTCTTCGCACAGCGTCCATAGCGGCGTTAGCGTAGACTAGCATGATATAGTCCCATAGGCTGTTCAGCGGGAAGCTCTTACCCTCATACTTCGCCCCCT
>Ga0123519_10000770_pt1 | contig 56483 bp, 70 predicted proteins | sample YelNatPaOPRAMG02_FD_87396 | JGI IMG/M metagenome (GOLD analysis project Ga0123519, IMG submission 87396) | Hot spring microbial communities from Yellowstone National Park - Yellowstone National Park OP-RAMG-02 (version 2) | ecosystem: Environmental > Aquatic > Thermal springs > Hot (42-90C) ...
CTCAGCTTCCGGGATCTGCTCACCCTCCTCAAAAAGTTGATGAATTTTTCCATCTTGGGATTTATCCTTTCCCCGAAACAGTGGTTCAACAAGGCACCCAAACATCCGGGCGAGTTCTAGACGGGAGCGTCGTCAAGACGCTTCCGCCGTTCCCAATCCCAATTCAAACGAAAGGACGGTGGTCATGGCGCAACCAAGATACGACGTGATCGTCATTGGAGCGGGTTTCGGCGGCAGTGCCTGTGCGGGGCTCTTGGCCAAGCAAGGATTGAAAGTTCTGCTCATCGAGAAGAATGCCGGGGCGGGCGGCAAGGCCATGAGCATGTCCAAGAACGGCTTTACGTACACGGCATGGGTGGTGATCAGTGCACCCATTCAGGATAATCTCCTGCAAAAGACTCTGGATGAACTGGGCATGACCGGCAAGGCCGAGCTCGTCTCATTCCCCGGCCAACAAGCGGCGATGTACCGGGCCCCTTCGGGACAATACAAGCGCATGCCGCCGATGCCTCCGGGCATGGCCATGGACCCCAATGTGGTCTTCGATTGGCTGGAAGTCAAGCCGGAAGAACGCCCCGAAGCGCTCAAAGCCCTGATGGAACTTTCTCTCATGAGCCCCGCCGACATCGCCAAGCTGGATGATATCAGCTTTGCGGAATGGCTCAGCCGTTACAAGATTCCCAAGTCGGTGTACGCCTTCCTCGTCGGACCAGTAGCCGATGGCTGTTTTGTGGTTCCGGTGGACGCCCTCTCTGCTTCGGAGGCCATCCGCACCCTGCAGGATGTATTCCTGCGCAACGGCGGCCTCTTCTGTAAAGGCGGATTCGGACGGTTGGCGGGCGCGTATGCCGAAGCGGTCACAGCCTACGGCGGCAAGGTGATGATGCGCACGCGAGTCGAGAAAGTGCTCGTCGATCAGGGGAAGGTCACGGGGGTGGTCACCAACAAAGGCACCTTCTATGCGCCGATCATCGTGAGCAACGCGGGCATTCAGCCCACCGTGTTGAAACTCGTGGGCGAAGAGCACTTCGATCGCAGTTACGTAAACTACGTGAAGGACCTCATCCCTTCGCTCGGCTTCATGGGAAGCCGCTATTTTCTCAACAAGAAAGTGACCGATGCCCCCTATGGCGTGATCTTCTCCGATGAGACGCCGTGGAGCTTGCAGCGGTGGATCAATGAAGCCAAGCCGCTGGACCTCCCCGACGAGATGACGGTTTGGTTCGAGGTGCCTTCGAACTACGATCCGGATGCCGCCCCACCCGGCAAGCAGATCCTCATGACGGGGTATCTGTGCCCCGCCGATCCACAAATGACGCTGAAGCAAAAGAAGGCTTGGTGGGAAAAGGGCGATGAGATCCTCTTCAGGGTCTTTCCCGAACTGCCGCAATGCATCGAACGGAAGGAAGGGTACTCGCCCCAGCACGTCTCTGCGCTTACGCGCGATCAGGTGCTCCCGGGCCAGGGGGGAGAATGCATCGGATTGGGGCAAATCGTGGGACAAGCGGGGGGATACAAGCCCTCCATCAAAGCGCCGATCGGCGGTCTCTTCTACGTGGGATGCGATGCCGGCGGATATGGAGTGGGCATCCAGCAAGCGGTCAATTCAGCTCACAACGTGGCCACAGAAGTGCTCCGGTACTATCGGATGCGCAAGGCACTCGTGTAAGCACCGTCCCACAAAAAACGGGGTGACCGATTCTCTTATCGGTCACCCCGTTCCTTCTTCTGCATCAAAAGCGATCACTCTCCCGGGCGTTCCCCTGCGGTGGTTCACTATAGAGCGGCATGCTCCACCGGCTAAACTGCTCGATCCCTAAATAGGCTCGCCATTCATTGGGGATACGGAAAGGATACAGAAGATAGGGATCTCCACCCGAGGGCTGGGCCGGTTTCTTGAGAAGCCGCATACCCGCCTCTTGAGGCGTCCGCCCCGCCTTCCGCTGGTTGCACGCCTTACAGGCGCTGACGACATTGTTCCACGTGTGCTGCCCCCCACGATGCCGGGGAATCACATGATCAAGGGTCAGATCACGAACCTGCCTGCCGCAATACTGGCAGGTGTAGCCATCTCGGATGAAGACCCGCCGCCGGGTGAGATTCGGCACAGGCCGCGGCCTTCTCACCAGCCTGCCCAGCCGAACCACGGAAGGGGAGATCATCGTGAACGAGGCGCTATGAATCACAGACGAGTTGTTCTCCACAACCTCGGCCTTCCCGTTCAAGATCAGCAGAATCGCCCGCCTCACATGGCAGACATGAAGCGGTTCATAGTTTTGATTCAGGATTAACACAGGGTCGTTCAACATCTCTCGGTCCATCCCCCACGTCAATCAGAACCACTGATAAAAAAGGCTCTCCCCATGGCCCATGGAGAGAGCCTTTCGGCATCTATCTCTTGCGGTATTGTTTTCCCTTTCGGGCACGCCGCAGACCATATTTCTGGCGCTCTTTGATCCTCGAATCCCGGGTGAGAAATCCGTGACTCCTCAGGACGGTCTTCAGATTCTCGTCGGCGGCAAGCAAGGCGCGGCTGATGCCATGCCGAATCGCACCGACTTGCCCTGAGATACCCCCCCCACGCACCTTCGCTACGACATCGAACTTATCCAGCGATCCGGTCACCTCCAGCGGCTGCAACGCGATCCGCCGCAGGCTCTCCGTTCCATAAGTCTTCTCGAAAGGTTTGGCATTGACGGTGATTTTCCCGCTGCCGGGATAGAGCCTCACCTGAGCCACCGCCGTCTTTCGGCGGCCCGTTCCCCGATAATACTGCTGGGCCTTCTCTTCCAAACCTAACCCTCCTCTGCCTTACCGCCTTGTTTGACCTGAGCTTGATGAGGATGCTCCGGCCCTTCATAGACCTTCAGTTTCCGAATCATCGCCCGCCCCAGGGCATTCTTGGGCAACATCCCTCGAACGGCGATCCTGATGAGTCTCTCCGGATGCTTCTCCATCATCTGCTCGAGAGTTTCGGCGCGAATACCGCCCGGGTACCCCGAATACCGGTAGTAAACCTTCTTCCGCTCCTTACCACCGGTGACACGGACCTTCTCGGCGTTCACAACAACGACAAAATCGCCCGTATCCAGATGCCGCGTGTAGATCGGCTTGTGCTTTCCCCGGAGAAGATTGACCACCTCCGTAGCCAACCGCCCCAGCGGCTTGCCCGTGGCATCGATGACATGCCACTCGCGCTTGATATCCGATGCTTTGGTGCTATACGTCTTCATATTGAAATCCAATCTTTGAATAGTTGACTCTCATCAGGCACAGTCCCTGCGCCGGAGCCACCAACTTTGCTTTTCCCGTTTCACCCGAAGCCGCCAGATCGAAAAAATCCCTTACCGTCATCTGGCCTAGGCCGACACGGATCAATGCCGCCACCGCCCGCCGAACTTGCTGCGGGAGAAAGGCATTGGCCTCCATATCGAACAACACCCGCCCCCCCACTCGCTCCACAGCCGCTCTCATGACCCTGCGGACCGTATTTTTCTTCCCGCCCTCTCGATTCGTGAAAGGAGCCATGTCCTTTTCACCGAGAAGCGCTTCACAGGCTCTGTTCATCGCATCCGTATCCAACCGTCTCGGCAACCAATAAGACCACCGTGCCCACAATGGCGATCGGGATACCGTGTTCAGAATCGTATATCGGTATTCCCGACTCAGCGCATCCCTCCGCGGATCGAATCTGCTATCCACCTCACATGCAGCCTTCACCGCGATATCCGGAGGCAAATTGGCGTTCAACGCTCGTACCATGACGGGGGCACTCAATCTCGATTCGCATTCAAACGACGCCACTTGACCTCTCGCATGGACCCCTGCATCGGTACGGCCCGCCCCCCGGATCCTCACCCTCTGGCCCGTAACGTTAAAGACTGCCTCTTCAAGCTTGCCCTGTATGGTCGGCACCCCTTTTTGCCACTGAAACCCATAATACGCCGTTCCTTCGTACTCGACCAACAAAGCAAACTTGGGAATACGTGTAACCCCCTCTACACGAGCTCCAATTGAACCAACAGAGCGGCATCGCCCTGACGCGGCCCTAACTTCACGATCCTCGTGTACCCTCCCGTCCGATCCGCGTACTTCGCGGCCGTTTCGCGGAAAAGCTTCCGCACCACTTCTTCGCTGGTCACAAAGGCCAAAGCTTGTCGGCGGGCATTGAGATCCCCCGCCTTCCCCAAGCTGATCATCTCCTCTGCCAGTGCCCGAACTTCTTTGGCCTTGGCTTCAGTGGTAACAATCTTGCCATATTTGAGGAGATCTGTCACCTGATTACGAAACAGGGCCCTTCGATGGCTCGATCGCCGGCCCAACTTCCGCCCCGATACCCGATGTCTCATCGCTCTTCCCTCACTTGGAACCTCTCCCCGAGCTTCCGTTTCATCTCTTCAAGGTCCACCTTCTCGACCGCCTCTCCCTCGGCGCTCTCCTCCCGCTCTTCCGGTGAGGGTACCTCCTCAGGTTGCGACCTTTCAATCAACCCCAAATCCATCAGCCGCTGTTGCACTTCCGCCCAAGACTTTTCGCCGAAGTTCTTGAGCCCCAGCAACTCCTCTTTGCTCTTTTCGAGAAGCTGGCTCGTGGTAACGATCCCTCCCCGCCGGAGCGCATTGAAGGTACGAGACGAAAGCCCCAATTGTTCCAGAGCAATATCTTGTTTCTCCGGGATACCCACCGGCTCCGTGACGACTTCCTCGACTTTCTGTAAATCCTTGCCGATATTCGTGAACGTGGCGAATTGCTTGATCAGGAGCCGAGCGCTCTCCGCCACCGCATTCTCGGGCGAGATTGTCCCATCCGTCCATACATCGAGGATCAAACGATCATAGTCGCTCCGATCGCCCACCCGGGCCTTTTCGACACGATAGTTCACCCGTTTGACCGGCGTGAACACCGCATCAATCGGCAAAACCCCGATCGGACGACCTTCGCTGGAACTGACCATCACATAGCCCCGCCCGATCTCTACATTGAGTTCCGCATGCAAACTGGCATCCGGGCCTTCGAGCGTTGCCAGATGATGCTCCGGATTGACGATCTCAAAGACACTCGATGGCTTGATATCGGCTGCGGTCACCTCTTTTTCGCCGACAACGTCCAGAGTCAAAACATCGGACCGATTGGCCAAATAACGCAATCGAATCCCCTTGATGTTCTGCAAGAATTCCATCGTGTCTTCTTTCATGTGAGGGATGGTCGAGAATTCATGCTGCACACCCTCGATCTTCACGGCAGTGATCGCCGCTCCCGGCAAACAACCGAGCAAAACCCGTCGCATGGCGTTGCCCAACGTCAAGCCATAGCCCGCTTCCAACGGCTCAACGATAAAGCGTCCGCGGTCTTGCGACTCAATCTGGCAGTTGATTGTAGGCACCACACTCTCAGGCAAGTCCAACCCTCCAAAACGTTCTACTTGGAGTAGAATTCAATGATCAACCGCTCATTGATATTGCTTGAGATATCCTCACGCGAAGGCATGGCGAGCACTTTCACCGTAAGCGTTGCCGGATCCACGCTGAGCCACGCGGGTATCTGCTTGTTCGGAAGATTCTGGAGGGCGCTCTGGTACGGGAAAAGCTTCTGCTTGCTCTCCTTCCATGCAATCACATCGCCGGGTTTCACGCTATAAGAGGGGATGTTCACCTTCCGCCCGTTCACGGTGAAATGGCCATGCCGCACGAGCTGCCGGGCCTGACGCAAACTCTCGGCCAAACCGGCGCGGTACACGACATTATCGAACCGGGTCTCCAACATGCGCAAGAGCAATAACCCTGTCTGACCGGGGTTCTCCTGAGCCTTGCGGAAATATCTCCGCATCTGTCGCTCCAGCACCCCGTACATATCTTTCACCTTTTGCTTCTCAAGCAACCGGATGCCATATTCAGACATCTTCCGAGGGCGCTTTCGGAATCGGCCCCCCGCCATTTTTCGCCGCTCCATGGCGCATTTGGGCGAAGCGCATCGCTCACCCTTGAGCATCAGCTTCTGGTTTTGATGCCGGCAGCGCCTACATGCGGGCCCCGTATATCGGGCCATAGTGATCCTCCTCTGTAGCAAACCCGCGAACCACGAGCATTTTCCCGAACAGCAAACCCATATCTAAATCCGTCTCTTTTTCCGGGGACGGCATCCATTGTGGGGGGTAGGGGTGACATCCCGGATGCTCAATACATTCAATCCCGTTGCTTGCAACGTTCGAATCGCCGCCTCACGTCCGCTACCCGGACCCTTGATCAGCACATCCACATAGCGCATGCCATGCTCCATCCCCCGCTGCGCAACCTCCGCAGCAGCCCGCTGGGCGGCATACGCTGTGCCTTTGCGCGATCCCTTGAACCCCATCGTCCCCGCACTCTTCCACGCGATCACATTGCCGTTCATATCGGTCAACGTGATGATCGTGTTATTGAAAGTGGACTGTATGTAAGCCCGTCCCCTGACGATGCCTTTCCGTTCCCGTTTCTTGACCCCAGAACCAGCTTTCCTTCCCGCCATAACAAACCCCCAAGATAACTCCACATGCCGCCCGAATCACTTCTTGGCCACACCCCGCCGCCGCCCTCTCCCGGCAACCGTCTTCTTCGGCCCGCGTTTGGTTCGGGCGTTCGTCCGCGTGCGCTGACCATGAACCGGTAAATTCCGCCTATGGCGCAACCCCCGATAGCACCCGATCTCGATGAGCCGTTTGATGTTGAAAGTGATCTCCCGGCGAAGATCCCCTTCGACTTTGTATTCCGAATCTATCACCTCACGGATCCGGCTCAGTTCATCATCCGTGAGATCTTTCACCCGTTTATCGGGGTTAACCCCCGTCTTGGCAAGGATCTTGCGGCTCAAGGTAGGCCCGATCCCATAGATGTAACGTAGCGCCACTTCGACCCGCTTGTTCGATGGTATATCTACACCCGCTACTCTTGCCATCCTTTGCTCCTTTGAAATACCCCCTCTACAAAAGGGCCGTTACCCCTGCCGCTGTTTATGTCTTGGATTCGAACAGATCACTCTTAGCACTCCGTGACGCTTCACGACCTTGCAATTGCTGCATCTGGGTTTGACAGAAGCTCGAACTTTCATCGCATTCCCCCTCTCCCAACAAACTTACTTGAAGCGATAGGTGATCCGCCCACGGGTCAAATCGTACGGCGAAAGCTCCACCAACACCCGATCACCCCGCACAACCTTGATGAAGTAGCGGCGCATCTTGCCGGAGGCATGGGCCAGCACCTTGTGCCCATTCGCCAACTCCACTCGAAACATCCCGTTCGTGAGCGGCTCTATTACCGTACCTTCGACTTCGACCGCTTCTTTCTTCGCCATGATTCACTTTCACCCATCCCACAACCAAGACGACCCACCCGCGGCTCTCGCTCTACCGCAGGCTACAGCCGCGTCAGGATCTCCGCCTGATCGCCCCTGATCGCAATCGTGTGCTCAAAATGAGCGGAAAGGCTCCCATCCGCCGTTACCACCGTCCACCCATCCGGTTGAACCTTAGTCCGCCAATCTCCCATGTTCACCATCGGCTCCAAGGCCAATGTCATTCCTTCTCGGAGTATCGGGCCCTGCCCCGGCGTTCCATAGTTCGGAATCTGCGGGGGTTCGTGCATCTCCCTGCCGATCCCGTGCCCCACATACTCCCTCACCACCGAGAAGCCCCTCGCCTCAACATAACTCTGAATCGCCGCCGAAACGTCCCCGAGGTGAGCCCCTACCCGTGCCGCCCTAACTCCGGACTCCAAAGCCCCGCGCGTCGCATCGATGAGGGCCTGGGCACCCTTGCTGATCCGCCCCACCCCCACCGTGACCGCCGCATCGCCCTGGAAGCCATTATAAATCGAGCCCACATCGATGGCAACGATATCCCCTTCCTTGAGCACCCGACTTCCCGGTATACCGTGCACTACCTCATCATTCACCGAGACGCACACCGACGCCGGAAAACCTCGATACCCCTTGAACGACGCCTTCGCGCCGAGTTTCTTGAACCATTGGACCGCGATCGCATCCAGCCTTCCCGTCGTGATCCCGGGCCTCACTTCCTTCATCAGCACATCGAGGATCACCGCTACGATCCGCCCCGCCTCCCGCATGATGGCGAGCTCGCTCGGCGATTTGATGATAATGCTCATCGCGCTCAACCGATCGCGGCGAGCATCTCCTTGCTCACCTTGGCAACAGGCTGTGCCCCGTTCACCTCGACGAGCTTCTTCGCTTTAGTATAGTAATCAATCAGCGGGGCTGTCTGGGTCATGTAAACCTTCAGCCTATTGCGCACCGTTTGTTCGTTATCATCCGCACGCTGATACAGCGGCCCTCCACAACGATCGCACTTGCCCGCTACCTTCGGAGGGGCATCCACCATATGGTAAGGCGCCTGACAGTTCTTGCAGATCCATCGCCCCGATAGCCGCTTGATCAACTCTTCATCGGGAACCTTTATGTAAACCACCTTGTCTATCTTCTTCTTCTGTCGGGTCAAGGCCTTGTCCAGAGCCTCCGCCTGAGCCATGGTGCGCGGAAAACCGTCCAGAAGAAATCCCTTAGCACAATCCGGAGCGGCGATGCGCTCAAGGATCATCTTGATGGTGACTTCATCCGGAACAAGCTCCCCCTTCTCCATGTACGATTTGACCAGCTTGCCGAGCTCCGTCCCGCTGTTCTGCGCCTGCCGGAAGAGGTCGCCGGAAGCAATATGCGCCAGCCCTTTTTCCTTCGCTAGGACCACTGCCTGCGTTCCCTTCCCCGCCCCCGGAGCACCGAGTAGAATGATATTCATTGAGCTTCACCTACCATTCCATTACTTGATAAACCCCTCATAATGCCGCATGAGGAGTTGCGCTTCCATTTGCCGCATGGTATCGAGCACCACACCGACCGCGATCAAAATGCCCGCGCTGCTCATCACCATGAGGTTCTGAGTCGTGCCGATGGAAGTGCCCACCAATACCATGGCGATCAACGGCATGATCGCCACAAGGCCCAGAAAGATCGCCCCACCCCACGCCAAACGATTCTGAACCCCGCTCAGATAATCCGCCGTGGGTTTTCCGGGGCGGATCCCGGGGATGAATCCCCCTTGCTTCTGCAACATCTCCGGGATGTTCTGCTGTTGAAAGATAATGGCCGCATAGAAAAGGGTAAATCCGACGACAAAAATGAAGTAACCTCCCCAGTAGAACCACCACCAATCCCCTGACGAATTGAACAAATCATAGATCCGATTGGCCACATTCGGCGATTCGCCCGGCGCATTCATGAAATAACTTGCCACCGTGCCCGGGAACACCATGATGGACATGGCGAAGATCAGAGGGATCATGCCGGTGGCATTCACCAGAAGTGGAATATGGGTTCCGCCGCTCTGCCGATAAACCCTTCCTCCACGGAAAGTGCTTCGCGAATACTGTACAGGGATCCGGCGTTGAGCCTGCAACACATACACGATGAAAAACGCCATCACAATAAAGAGGAGGATGAGTTTAGCCGCTCCCATATTCCCGATCGTTAGATGCGCTCTCGCGATGTTATCCGGCATATCGGTAACGATCCCCGCAAAAATGATAATCGAGATGCCGTTCCCGATCCCTCGCTCGGTGATGAGCTCCCCCAGCCAGACCAAAAACACGGTACCAGCCGTAAGCGTGAAGATCATCGCGGCCGTGGGGAACAAGTCGCTCCCGGATAGGCCCACATTCTGGATCACATCCCCCTCGATGCCTGCAGTTCGATTGATCAGCATCAACTGTCCATAAGCCTGCAGCATCGCAAGAGGCACCATCAGATAGTGGGTGTATCGGTTGATGGTGTTCCGCCCCTCTTCCCCCTCACGGGCAAGCATCTGCAATTTGGGAACGATCGGAACCAGCAACTGCATCACAATGGAAGCCGTGATGTAAGGATAGACCCCCATCGCCACAAGGCCCAACCGCTCCATCGCACCGCCGCTGAATGTATCCAGCATCCCCAGGACAGCGTTACGTTCAAATACATCTCTCAGCGCTTCAGCATCCACACCCGGCAGGGGGATCATCGCCAACAGACGAAAAACCACCAGGATACCGAAGGTGAAAAGAAGCTTGCCCCGCAGATCGGGGTGCTGGAGGGAATCACGAGCGGCTTGGAGAAGTTTGGGCCAACCGCTTGCTCGCCCGGGATGCTCGATCAAGCAACCACCTCCGCTTTACCACCCCGCGCTTCGATCTTGGACCTTGCAGATTCAGAAAACCGATGCGCTTTCACGATCAAGCGCTTGTCCAACTGACCTTCGCCCAAGATCTTAACGGGATTGTGGAGGTCTTTGATGATGCCCGCCGAGACCAACCCCTCCGGCGTCACCTCGGCACCATCTTCAAACATGTTCAAACGTTCGACATTGACGATGGCATACGCTGTTCGAAACACATTATTGAACCCGCGCTTGTAAGGCAAACGTCTCACGAGGGGATTCTGACCGCCCTCGAACAGCGGACGCACGCCGCCGCCCGCTCGGGCTTTTTGACCCTTTATTCCCCTGCAAGAATATGTCCCGTGCCCGCTGCCGTTGCCTCGTCCTATCCGTTTGGGCTTTCGTTTCGAACCCGCCGCCGGTCTTATCTCATGCTGATTCACGGCATACCTTCCTAATCGAGACCCTCAACTTCAACCAGATGTTGAACCTTGCGGATCATGCCCCGGATTTGCGGTGAATCCTGATGCTCAACCACATCATTCAAACGCCGCAATCCCAGCGCCTTCATCACTTTGGCCTGATGCTTGTTGTACCCAATCGAACTCCGTTTCCAGATAATCCGCACTTTCGTGGACATTCTAGCTCTTCTCCTCACCGCCCGCCGTCCGCTTGCCACGGATGGCCAGTTCCTTTTCCGGATCCTTCAACCGACTCAAAGCCAGAATCGTCGCCTGCACCAGATTGATCGGATTAGAGCTCCCCAACGACTTGGTCAGGATATCTCTTATGCCCGCCGCCTCGAGGACCGCTCGCACACTCTTCCCCGCGATAACACCTGTGCCCGGTGCCGCAGGCTTCAAAAGGACCTCCGCCGCCCCGAACTTGGCGCTGATCTCATGGGTAATCGTGTTGTCTTTCATCGGCACAGAGATGAGATTCTTCTTGGCCCTGGCGATCCCCTTCTTGATCCCCACAGGAATTTCGTTCCCTTTACCCAAGCCATATCCCACGTGCCCATGATTATCTCCCACAACCATCAGCACGCTGAAGGAGAGCTTCCGTCCCCCTGCCACTGTCTTGGCCACCCGCCTCACGTGCACCAAGGTCTCAGTGAGTTCAAGTTCTTCCGGTTTGACATCCTGTTTCATGAAGGCCTCAGAATTGTAGTCCCGCTTCTCTGGCGCCGTCAGCCAGCGCCTTAACTCGACCGTGGTATTTGAATCCGCCTCGATCAAAAACGACCTGACGAATACCCATCTCAAGCGCCCGCTGACCAATGAGTTTTCCCACGAGCTTAGCGCTCTCGGATTTGGGCATGGTTTGTCCACGCACCTCTGGATTCAGCGAAGAGATTGAAAACAGCGTCCGGCCGGCATCGTCATCCACAAGCTGAGCAAATATATACCGCAGGCTCCGGTAGACACAAAGCCGCGGCCTTGCTGCCGTGCCTCGCACCTTCTTGCGAATCCTCATATGCCTGGCTTTTCGCCTCTCCCGACTACTGCTCGCTCTTGCCATGGTCATTCTTCTCAACAGTTTTACTTCTTGGCTCCGGCGGCCTTGCCGGCCTTGCCCGGCTTCAAACGTACGTATTCGCCGGAGTAGCGCACGCCCTTCCCTTTGTAGTGATCCGGCGGCCTAACCGCCCGCAATTTAGCTGCGATTTCCCCCACCAACTCCTTATCGATCCCGGATACGATCACTTTGTTCGTTCCCTCTCCCTGAAACGTGATTCCGGGCGGAGCCGTGATCTCGACCGGATGGGAATAACCGACCTGGAGGACCACCTTCTGAGCGGATACCTGAGCCCGATACCCCACCCCCACGATCTCCAAGGATTTCTGGAACCCTTGGCTGACCCCCTGAACCATGTTGGCCACCAGACTCCGCGTCAGCCCGTGAAGAGACCGATGAATCCGGCTATCCGAAGGCCGCGAAACCATCAAACTCCCCTGACCGATCTCGAAGTGCATATCGGGGTGGAAAGTGCGCGTCAGCGTCCCTTTCGGGCCCTTCACCGTCACCTCGTTCCCTTTCACGGTTACCTGCACACCCGATGGCAATTGAACTGGCTTCTTCCCTATTCTTGACATGTCTTGCTTCCCAACGGAACGATGCTCGTACAGCCTCAATGCAATTCAATTTACCAAATGTAGCAAAGGACCTCCCCCCCAATCCCCTTCTTCCAAGCATCCTTGCCCGTCATGATCCCCTGCGATGTAGAAAGAATCGCTATACCCAACCCCCCATAGACCTTGGGGATCTCTCCCCTCCCGGCGTACACCCGCAACCCCGGTTTGCTCACCCGCTTGAGGCCTTTCAGCACCGGCTCCTTTCCTTCGGTATATTTCAAGTGGACCTTAATGAATCGCTGGGCCGTTCCCTCCCCCTTCACAATCTCAAAATCCTTGATGAATCCCTCATCGCGGAAAATCTTCACCAACGCCAATTTCATTCGAGAGACGGGAACCAACGCAAAATCAGCGCCCCCCATATTGGCATTTCGAATTCTGGTCAGCATATCAGCAATAGCATCGGTTGTACTCATATGCGTGCTCCGGGACTACCAGCTCGATTTCCGAACGCCGATGATCTGCCCCTCATTTGCCAGCTTACGGAAGCAAATGCGGCACATATCAAAATGGCGGAGGTACCCTCTTGGTCTCCCACACAATCGGCATCGATTGCGATGCTGCACTTTATATTTGGGAGGTCTTTGCGATTTCACGATTTTTGAGATCTTCGCCACAGCATCTCCTTATTCTTCAGGCCCTGGCAAAAGGCATCCCCATGAGCTCTAGGAGGCGCCTTCCTTCCTCATCGTTCCGGGCCGTTGTCACAATCGTGACCTCCAGGCCCCGGATTTTATCGATCTTATCGTAGTTGATCTCCGGAAAGATAACTTGCTCTTTCATCCCCAGGGCGTAGTTTCCCCGCCCATCGAACGCATCGCGCGAGACCCCATGAAAATCCCTTACGCGCGGCAAAGCGACATTCACCAGCCGGTCAAAGAAATCGTACATCCGCCGCCCTCTCAAGGTAACCGCCACCCCCACCGTCATGCCCTTGCGGATCTTGAAGCCCGCAATTGATTTCCGCGCCCTGGTGATGATGGGCTTCTGGCCCGAGATGGTGGCCAAATCCCCCACCGCCGCATCCACCGCTCGGGGATTTTGCAGCGCTTCACCCAGCCCGATATTGAGGACGATCTTCTCCAAGCGAGGAACCCGCATCGGGCTCTTGTATTCATACTCCCTCATCATCTGAGGGACGATCTCCTTTTCATATCGCTCTTTAAGCCGCGGTACTTGGCCCATCAATCAATCACCTCGCGACACTTCTTGCACCACCGAACCTTCTTCCCATCATCCAAGTAGCGGAAACCCACCCGTGTGGGCTTCCCACATTTGGTGCAGATCAAAGCTACATCGGATACATGGACGGAAGCTTCCCGCTCGATTATGCCCGCCTGCCGCACCGCACGGCTCGGCCGCAGGTGCCGTTTGATCATGTTGACGCCCTCGACGATCACCCGGTTCTCTTCCGGCAGTGACTTCAGGACCTTGCCCCGCTTCCCCCGATCCCTGCCCACCAGAACCATCACCTCGTCGTTCTTTCGGATTTTGCTCATCACAAGACCTCCGGCGCAAGGGACACGATCTTCATGAAATTCCGCTCACGAAGCTCGCGCCCTACCGGGCCAAAGATGCGGCTGCCTCTCGGATTCCCTTTATCATCCAAGATAACCGCCGCATTCTCATCAAACCGGATGTAAGACCCATCCGGCCGGCCGTAGGTTCTGGCCACCCGCGCCACCACCGCCCGCACCACATCCCCCTTCTTTATCGCCGCACCCGGCACCGCATCCTTCACCGTCGCCACGATCACATCACCCACAGTGGCATATCTTCTCCCCGTCCCACCGGGGATGCCGAAGCACATGATCTCCCTCGCCCCGGAATTATCCGCCACTTTCAAACGCGTATATATCTGAATCATAGGACTTACCTATCACAAGAATGCTATTTCTCTCCCGGCACACCGTTCAAGATCTCGGCCACCCGCCACCGCTTCTCTCGGGATAGCGGCCGCGTTTCCTCTATCCTCACCCGATCGCCAATCCCGCACGCCGAGGTCTCGTCATGCGCTTTGATCCGCTTGCGGCGTTCGATGTGCTTCTTATAACGGGGATGTTGGCGGCGGGTCACAACTTGAACCACAACCGTCTTCTGCATCTTATTGCTGACCACCTCGCCTACCAACGTTCGCCTCTTGCCCATAGCCGCTAGCCCCCGAATAATTCCTTTTCCCGCATCACCGTCTGAATCCGAGCGATCTTCTTCCTCACCGCTCGGATCTCACGATAGTTCGTGAGTTGCTTCGTGGATAAGCGGAACCGGAGATTGAAAAGCTCTTTCCGAGCGCTCTCCAACTCCCGCTCCAGCTCCGTCCGATCCATTTTTCGAATTTCGTCCGTTCGCAACTTTGCAAACCTCTCTCACCCGAGAATAGCCCTGCTTTCTCTGGGCGACTCCAAAGCACCTAAGAAGCCTTACCCACCGTATCCTTCGCCGTGATCTGAACCGCTATGGGGAGTTTCTGAGCCGCCAAACGCAGAGCCTCTTGTGCCAAACTCTCCCGGACACCCCCGATCTCAAACAAGATCCTCCCCGGCTTGACCACAGCCACCCAGTGATCCACAGGCCCTTTCCCCTTGCCCATTCGCGTTTCGGGGGGACGGGCTGTCACCGGCTTATCCGGAAAGACCCGAATCCAGACCTTTCCGCCGCGCTTCAAATGCCTTACGATCGCCCTTCTGGCCGCCTCAATCTGCCGGCTCGTAACCCATGCCGATTCCAAAGCTTGAAGACCGTACTCACCAAAGTGAACGGTGTTCCCAGAATGGGCTTTCCCCTTCATCCGACCGCGCTGATGCTTGCGGTACTTGACTCGCTTTGGTTGCAACATTTCTCGCTAACTCCCCGAAGCGCCCTCTACCGGTCTGGCCGCCGCTGCCGCAGGTTCCGCGGCATGCGCATGATGCTCCGGTGTAATATCCCCCAGATAGATCCACACTTTGATCCCGATCTTCCCCGTGGGAGTGTGAGCTTCCACGATGGCATAGTCGATATCCGCCCGCAGCGTATGAAGCGGAACGCTTCCCTGATGTTCAGAGACCCTGCGAGCGATCTCCTGACCGCCGAGTCTTCCGCTCACGGCCACTTTGATCCCCTTTGCCCCCGCATCCATCGTTTGAGAGATGGCCCGCTTGATCGCCCGGCGGAAGGAAATCCGCCGCTCGATCTGATCGGCAATGTTTCTTCCCACCAGATAAGCATCGAGATCGGGAGTACGAATCTCCCGGATGTTCAGATGCACCTTCTTCTTGGTAAGGTTCTCCAGCATCCCCCGCACTTCATCCACCCGCTGTCCACCCCTGCCGATCACGATCCCCGGCCGCGCCGTATGAATGGTGACCGTCACATCCCCCGTCCCTCGCTCAATCTCCACTTTGGAAATGCCTGCTCCCTCGTAGTTCTCTTGAATGGCCTTCCGGATGGCCAAATCCTCATGAACCAGCTTTACATAGTTCTGATCATCATGCCACCGCGAAAGCCACGGCTTGAACGTGCCAAGTCTGAAACCCAGCGGATGGACTTTTTGTCCCATCTACTTCTCCTCAACCACGACAGTGATGTGGCTCAACCGCCTCAGGATTGGGCTGGGCCGACCCCGCCCCCCGCAACGCATCCGCTTCATCCTGGCGCCCTCATCCACATACGCCCGAGTGATCACGAGATCACCGGGCGCCATCTGGTAATTGTTCTCCGCATTGGCCACAGCCGATTTCACCACCCGTGAGACGGCCCGCGCCGTTGGGCTCGGCATGAACTTCAGGATCGCCAACGCCTCACTGACCCTTTTGCCCCGCACCACATCCACGATCCGCCGCGCCTTCTGGGGAGAAACCCTGATGCCCTTCGCCCTCGCTCTGACTTCCATCTCTTGCCTTCGGTAGTTTACTTCTTTTGTACGATCTTTTCCACCTTGACGGTGTGACCGCGGTAAGTTCTTGTGGGAACAAATTCACCCAGCTTATGCCCCACCATGTTCTCCGTGATAAAGATGGGAACATGCCGTCTGCCATCGTGAACCGCCAAGGTCAAGCCAACCATATCGGGCACCACCGTGGAACTCCGCGCCCATGTCTTGATGACCACCTTTTCCCCGCTGGCCCGTACTTTCTGGACTTTCTTCATCAACTTGGCGTCTACAAACGGCCCTTTCTTCGTGGATCTTCCCACATGAACCTCCGGTTGACTCTTATCTCTTCCCTTTCCTTCGGTGGACGATCAAGCGATCGGTCTGCTTATTCTTCCGGGTTTTGACCCCATAAGCCGGCTTGCCCCAGGGTGTCTTTGGCCCCGGCATACCGATCGGACACCGCCCTTCCCCACCCCCATGGGGATGATCCCGTGGGGTCATGGCCGATCCTCTCACCGTGGGCCGCCAGCCCATGTGCCGCTTCCGCCCCGCTTTCCCGATCGAAACGATCCCATGATCCACATTCCCCACCTGCCCCACCGTCGCCATGCAATCCACCCGAAACCGCCGGATCTCCTTGGAAGGCATTCGGACGAGCGCATAATCGCCTTCACGGGCCATCAGTTCCGCCAGATTTCCGGCGCTCCGCACCATCTGCCCTCCCCGGCCGGGATAAAGCTCAATATTATGAATCACCGTCCCTGTCGGGATCAATCGCAGCGGAAGGGCATTGCCCACCTTGACCTCGGCCTTCTCGCCGGACATGACCTCATCTCCGGTCTTGAGCCCGACGGGGGCCAGAATATACCGCTTCTCCCCATCCGCATACTGGATGAGAGCGATATTCGCCGAACGATTCGGATCGTACTCGATCGCGATCACTCTTCCCGGAATGCCGAATTTGTCCCGCTTGAAATCAATGATCCGATAGAGCCTCTTGGCCCCCCCACCCCGATGCCGCACGGTGATCCGGCCGGTATTGTTTCGGCCACCTTTCTTGCGGATGGTTACGGTCAGGGACCGCTCCGGCTCCTTCTTCGTGAGTTCCTCATTTGTCAGCGCCGTCATCCCCCGTCTGCCGGGAGAGGTTGGCTTGTACGCCTTTATTCCCATGTTCTACCTACCTATACGCCCTCAAAGATCTCGATCTTATCCCCCTCTTTGAGGGTTACCACGGCCTTCTTCCATTCCGATCGATATCCCCTGAGCCGGCCGAAACCCCGCGCCTTCGGGGGCATATTGATCACGTTTACCGAAACCACCGTCACATTGAAGGCTTTCTCGACCGCGGCTTTGATCTGCGCCTTGCTCGCTTTCCTTTCCGCCTCAAAGACATATTTGTTCTGCTCCTTGAGGACGGTCCCTTTCTCGGTAACTACAGGGCGGCGGAGAACTTCATGGATATGCATTTTGCGCTTGCCTCAGTGAATCTTAAGCGGGAGTCCGCTCCCTTCCCCAAAGGTCCTGAACGATCTGCACCGCATCGGCCGTCATCACCAGATGACGATACGTTAGGAGCGCTTCCACATTCAATTGACGGGCCTGAATCGCACGAACCCCTTCGAGGTTATTGGCGGAACGAACCACATTTGCATTGGGAGAGGGCAAGGCGATGAGCGCCGAACGTTCAATGCTCAGGGCCTTCAATATGCGCGCCATCTCCTTCGTTTTGGGTTCAGGGAAATCCAACTTATCCACCACCCGGATCGCCCCACTCGCAACCTTATCCGAAAGCAGGCATCGGATGGCAAGGCGCCGCATCTTCTTGGGCATCGCCTGACGGTAGCTCCGGGGCCGGGGCCCGAATATCACGCCACCATGCCTTCGCAGGGGGGAACGGAGACTTCCGGCCCGGGCATGGCCCGTATGCTTCTGCCGATACAGCTTTCGAGAGCTGCCCGAAACCTCACCCCGTGTTTTGGTCTTGACCGTTCCCAGCCGGCTGTTGGCCCGCTGCCTGACCAAAGCTTGATGAACCACCGCCGCGTTCATCGGAACCCCAAAGACGGTTTCATCCAGATCCATCTGGCCCACTGCCTTGCCGTCCGCACTATACACCGGTATTTGCATTGTTTTCCTCGATCTTTTGGCCAACAAAAACAGCCGACAGCTTACAGTATAGCGCCTCTCCGATTGTTAACTGTAGGCTGTGGGCTGCCACTAATACGTCTTATACGCTCTACGTGAAGCCCAAATTCGACTCAGACTATTGTATCATACCCAAATTATCAGCAATGTCAAGAGGGCCCCCTTCTTCCCCAAAAGGCGATTCACTTTGTAATCTTCACTTTCAGGGTGAATAACCATTAACACCTCATCCGGACCTTGGCCCGGAATTCCCCCGAACCCCATGAACGATCCGGCTTCTCCGATCCCACCCGCCCTATGTGTTTTCTTAGGGGACACCCCTCCCCCCATGAGAGAGGTATCTTGGCTCTCTCCTCCAATCGCTCTTTTTGGCTCCTTCCCCATCCAAACGGAACGTTAGAGCCACCGTTTTAAATACCCTCCACATCGAGCAAAAGGGCATTCCTCACTTCAACGGCCCCGCTTTTCAAGTCCCAACCCCATCCCGGAGAGGTGGACCATCATTCCCACCGGGATTGCAACCGCTCGAGACAATAGCGATACACGATCGGCGCGACCTTCATTCCCGAATCCACCGCCTGTTGGGTGCCCATCAATCCCGAAGTGCTCCCCGCATCGAAGCCCACATAGAAGAGTCCCCCGATCGGGGACCTCGCCGAAGGCTTGTACTTCCCGCACTGGCCGATAGTCACCCCCACCCCCACCGCCTCCCCTCCCTGCCCCGGCATCACCTGATCCCGGCTGATCCGCGATACCTGTACCGGCCCCGCATAGGCCTCGCGCCTTTCAATATACGGGAGAATCTCCGGCATGACCTCGGCCAACTGATCATCCGTCTTCTTGAGAAGCAACTTAACCGTCTTGTCCTCCGGCGCGGGCGAGCAATTCGTCCCCACCAATAAAAGTTGCTTTCCCTCCGGCCCCATGGACGGATCATAATTGGTAGGCACCGTCAGAGTGATCGTCACATCCACGGGGGTCTTGCCGGAAACAGCTTCCCGATACCGTTCGAGATCCCACCAACTATCGTCCGACCATATCTGATAGAGCCCACAATCGAGCACCGGCTTGCTCAAGATATATCGCGCCCCGGTGAATCCGAGGCTCGGGAGAAGGCTTCGCACATAGCTCACGTAACCCTTATCGAAGTGCTCTTCCCCCACAAGCTTGAGTACCGTGGGATGGATACCGGCATTGCTCACCACCACGGGCGCCTTGAAGATGTTCTCGCTCGTGGCTACGCCGATCACGCGGCCTTGGTCCACAAGGATGCGCTCAACCCGGGATCGGGTGCGCAACTCCCCCCCGTGCGCCTTGAAGACTTCGGCCATATCTTCCACGAGCCGACCGTAGCCACCGGCCGGGTATCCCAGAGGCGTATTCATGAGCGCTTGAAAGGATTTGACCACCTCCGACATGGGCACAAGCTCCGGCACGCCCACGTTGAAAGCGTGCCCCAGATAAGCGAAGTACCCGTAAAGCGCCTGAGGGGCATTCGGGTGATGCTCGGTGAAGTACTCTTTGATGCTCACATCATCCAGAGAAGCGATCTTCTCGGCGCTCATGGTGGCCACATCGGCAAGAATCTGAATGGCGATGTTCCGTTCCTCGGCATTCAAGCCCCATTGATCGAAAGTCTCATTCGGATCGGGGGCAACGTATGGATCCATCTTGGCAACGGTCCTCATCCACTGCCCACCCCGGCGGCGGTAGATCATGCACATATCCTTGAGCACCAAACGGAATCTCGACTCGATGCCCAGTTCCTTGAACGCCCGGAGCCATGAACCGCCATGAGCGGGGATACCGCCCATGGGCCACATCTCGCTCTGGAAGCCCTTCGCCGAGACCCTCATCCCCTTCCCACCCACCCGGCCATTCTTTTCGAGAAGGAGCACGCTCAGCCCTTTCTTGGCCAGAAGCGCAGCGCAGCACGTTCCCCCCGGCCCTCCACCCACCACGATCACATCGTAGCTCTTCTTCATTGCGATCTCCTTTCCTTACCAACCCTGAAAGCCATATTTGGGATATTTTCCCATGACGATCAACTCGGTCATCCCGTATCCCACCTCTCCACCGCACTCGAGGCGGCAAACGATCTCATCCAAATAAGAGATCTCCCGAATCACCTTCGGATCGCTGATATCGAGGGTAAATCCATCCATCCACGAGGGACCCTTCCACACCCCATGGATGAAGCCGCGATAATTCCCCGGGCTGTATCCTCCCACGCCGATATACACGATCCCCAACGGTTCGAGAGAGACCACCCGTTCGGAGCCATCCGCGGCCTTGAGAGTAACCTTCCCCCCGTTGGCCTGACGCATGCCGGGGATATCTTGACGGAAGGTATAGTTATGCTCCACGCCGGCCAAGCGCACCTCATTCTTCCCGCTTCCGAACGGATAGAAGATGCCCCCGCTGAAGCTTGTGACGGTACCGTCCCAATCCTCACGAATATGATATACGCTCCCCCATTTCTCGAATTGCCAACCCGCCCCGGTGTAAAGGAAACCGGTGGGGATATCGCCGGGCTGAACGCCCTGTTCCAGATATTCCGCCGCCCCCCGCCGAACACCCCACGAGTGATCGCGCTCCGTCCGCCACGACGCAGGGTCGAGCTTGAGGATCCGTCCCCCAAACTTGATCCAACCCGTGGGCCGGCCCATTTGCCAGTAACGTCGGATATCCTCCACCACCCGCCCCCGAACCCGATAGAACTGAGGCGGCTCCTCCTCGTGGGGGGGCATGACGGCCTCCGAAACGATATCGAAGCTCACCCCGTATTCATTCTCCGCGAGAGTGACCCTCACCTTCTTCATGGGTTCAACGACCTCCCACGCGAAGGGGCCCACGCTCACTTCGTCTATGCGGGGCCTCAGCTCCCGTGAAGCCCTCACGGTGTACTGCGTCTTCCGCTCCACCGCAAGACACATGAAGGCATCCATCACATTTCGGTTGGGATAGTACCCAAACCCGACCACGAGGATGGCATCTCCCTTCGTATCGTGCGCCATGAACCAGATCCGCTCGGTCCACTCGCGGGCGCTCGTCGCCGGGTGATCGAACGTGGACACGATCTGATGGCAGAGCATCTCATCATATTTGGTCAGCATCGCCCCCTCCTTCAATAACCTTGATACCCATAGCGGGGGTACTTCCCCGTTACGACCAATTCCAGCACACCGTAGCCGATCTCGTCCCCGCACCTGAACTCGCACGAGGTGTTATCGAGGAACGAGACCGCCCTGAGCACCGCCGGATCCGCAAGATTCAGGGTAAAGCCGTCTTGCCATTCGGGCCCCATCCACTTGCCGTGCACGAAGTCCTTGTAGAGGAAATACCCGCCGGTGTTGATGCAAGCGAAAGCAAGCGGCTTGATCCATATCTCTCTTTCCACCCCATCCTCCCCAATGAGCGCCACCCTCCCCGAGGTCGCCTTGCGCAGATCAGGGCGGAAGTGGAAATCGTGGGCGATCCCCTTCACCCTCAATTCCTTCCTTTTGCTTTCGAACGGATAGAAGATGCCCCCGCTGGAAAAGAGGCGCGTCTCATCCGAGAGCTCCCGGATGTGATAAGCGGCGCCCCACGAAGGAAATTGCATCACCGCCCAACTGTAGAGATAGCCTTCGGGAATATCCCCCGGCTGCACCCCCGCCTCCCCCACCCCCTCCCGCCGAATGCCCCACGAGTGATCCCGCTCCACATAGAGGGCATTCTCCCTATCGAAACGAAACATCTGCCCCGCCGCCCGGATCCATCCGACGGCCCGGCCCACTTGATCGTAACGTTCCACATGTTCGATCACCCGCCCCCGCACGCGGAAAAACTGTTGATCCTCTTCATGGCACGGCATCCGGCCCTCGAACACAAGATCATAGGCGATCCCCTGAGGATTCTCCCCCAGAGCATAGCGCACTTTCTTCAAAGGCTCGGTCGTCTCGTAAGAGAAGGGGCCGACGACCGTTTCATCCGGACGGGAGCGGAGCTCGCGAGAGGCCCGAACCACATACTGGGTTCGGCCATCGAGGGTCAAACAAGCGAAGGCATCGGTCACATTGCGGTTCCGGTAGATACCCATCCCGCAGCTCAGATGAAACCGGCCGGATGTATCGTGGGTGTGGATGATGATGCGCTCGGTCCACTCCCGGGCGCTCGTCTCCACATGGTCGAATGTGGAGGCAATCTGATGGCACAGGAATTCATCATATCGCGTGAGCACCTTCATTCCTCCTCTCGGTCCACCGGTGTTCGGGCCCCTTACCGGAGGAGCCCCCTCCCCTCCAGATCCCGCGCCACATCCCTCAATCCCAGCGATTCCAAAACTCTGCTCGTTTGCAGTCCGCTGGCTACATCCCATCCCCTGAGGGCATAGTACTCATCCTTCATCCGCTCGAACTTCTCTCGATCCACCACCGCCCCCTTGCGCGAGATGAGCTCCCCGTTTCTGCCGGGCATGAGGCAATCGGGACTGGCCACATCGTATTCGACCGGAACGGTGAAATCGCGCTCCGGAAGGGTATCGGCCTCTCGGCCGGCTTGCCTTTCACGAACCAGAATGGCCCGCTGCAGATTGAACACCCGTTCCCCGATCCGGTAGTAATCCGCTTCGCCGATTTCCTTACCCAGCACCGCCGAAAGCACCTTGCTCTCCAGCGTGGGGTCCCCCACATGATCGGGAGTGGACTCGAGATCCGTCACCGGCCAGAGGAAATCGCAGAAGATGCCGCATTCCTTGGCGTACTCCCGATCCTGAACCATTCGGGCGGCGAGGGCCTTTCCTTCGTAAGTTGAGAAGTCCACCGCAAGCTCGCTCCCCCAGAACCGCCGGGCGATGGTCTGAAGCGTCTCGGTGGAAACATGACTGAGCGGCGCCCCGTGAATCGCGGAGACGAGCCATTTGGAAACCACGAAGGCGATCTCGTGTAGAAGTTGGATGGGCTGACGCGGCTCCATCGCATAGAAGAGGGCGCTCACGATGTAAACCCGCGGACCGTACACATCGGCGCCGGGCTCGCCCAGATAGCCCGCCCGATCCAGTTGCTTTCGTGCCTCCGGGCCGAAAGGCTCCCATGCCCGATCCAACCCTTGGGCCAGAAACTCCCCGAACCCTTGCCGAAGCGAGACCTTCCGAACCAGCGTTTCGATGAACTCCAGCGTTCCCAGTTTCGATATCGGGATGCCCGTATTCTCATCGGACATGATACCGGCTTCGTAGCAATTGAGAAGCCAGCGGATCATGCGGTCGACCGATTTCGCCTCGAGGCCGAAGTCATCGATGAGCCTTGTGGCCAGAAAGGGAATCTCATTGGGCGATGCGTTCCAATCGCCGTATCGCCGTTCCACCCAGGGCTGATAGAAATAGGCCGAATGGCAGAAGAACTTGCCGGTGCGCCCATCGGCGGTGCGATAGACCTTTCGCGAACATCGCCCCAAACACCCGAAGCACGGCGCTTTCTTGAGCTCCGGGCCGGGGACGGACTTGAACTCGCGGAAGGGGTCCCGCACCCAGCGATTGATCACTTCGGGAAAGTTCCGCCCGGAATCCCGGAAGAAATCGCTGAGCTCTTTGAGCCTTTCCGGATGGGCTACGTTCATGCGCCGGTGAGCACCTTTGACGGCGATGGCCTTGAGTTTCTTTACCCCCATCGCCGCCCCCAACCCCACTGATCCGGTGGCCTCATCCTCGGCAGTGATCACCGATATCCCCACCCGGTTCTCTCCGGCGGGCCCGATGGCGGCAACCTTCACCTCCGGCCCCAGTTCGCGCTTGATCGCCTCCCTCGCAGCGATGGCGCCCATGCCCCAGAGATGCCCCGCATCCCGGAGCTCGGCCTTCCCATCGTGAAGGAACAAGTACACCGGCCGCGCCGATTTGCCGGTCACCGCCACCGCATCATATCCGGCGAACTTGAGCTCCGCGCCCCACGTGCCGCCAAAGCTTCCGTACGAGAAGGTCCCACTTTCGGGCGCCTTCCCGCAGACGGTCCAACGGGAAGTGCTGAGAACGGGAAGGCCGCACAGGGGGCCCACGGCGAAGATGAGGGTGTTGCCCTCCCCGAGGGCGTCGTAATGGGGTCTGACCTCTTCCCAGTAGATTCGAGCGGCGAGCCCCCGCCCCCCGAGGAATTTTTCGGCATAATCCGAAGTCGGCGATTCCTCGATCGTTCCGAACGAGAGATCCACGCGGAGGATCTTGCCGGCATATCCGAAACTAGGGCTCATCTTCAAACCTCGGCGGTCGGCTATCCGTCCCCGGCAATCCTATCCCATGATCGCCGAGAGCCCGCCCACCGCCCGCTACCTTCTCACCAATTGCAAAGCCCCGGAGGGGCAATGAGTGACGCACACCCCGCAACCGATGCAAACTGACTTATCCACTTCAGCGAGGTCTTCCACCTTCATCGCACTTACCGGACAGAGATCGCGGCACTGGCCGCAACCGGTGCAAGACCCTTCATCTACGGACGGGACAAAAGGCGAAGGGATGAAGGTTGGAGCCCCCATCTTGAACGTATGGAAGATCCCGCAGCAATCGTTGCAACAATTGCAGATCTGCCCGAGGAGATTGATCGTATGGACGAGCCCATCTTCGTTGCACCGGCGGAGGAGATCGACGAGCTCTTCGTGGGTGAGCTCCCGGGCCATCCCGTGCTTGACCGCCCAGCGGCTCAGCGGCCCGGTATGAACACACGTTTGCGGCATGTGTCGGCAAGGATCATGCGGTTTGGCCAGTGACCGCGAGAAGCGGCAAGGGCACAGCGAAACGCTCCAATGCCCCGCTTCCTTGACCACTTCGGTGAGGTCCTCGGAAGGCTTGGCATCGGGGGGGAGGGCCGCCTTGGCCGCCCATACCGGGGTATAGGGAAAGCCCAGTTTGGCCAGAGCCATCTCGGCGTGCTCGACCATCATGGTGAAGAGGGCCTTGCCGAGTTCGGCGGTGAAGGGGAATCGGAGGCCACCCCAAACGCCGGTCTCGGTGAGCCCCCCCGCGGTCATTCCCACCACCCGATAGACGGGATCGGCTTCAGCGGGATCATAGATGATCGTGCCCTTATCGGCCATCTCGAGGAGCTTGAACTTGAGCTTCTCCCGATCCCATCCCGTCTTTGCCGCAAGCTCATCGAGCGTGCCGCCTTTGAGATGGATCCGAAGGGCCAGCGCCGCTTCTTCGGGGGTGAACTGCAGACTCACGATCTTGAGGAGCGAAGGGGTCACCGGCATGCCCACCACATCTTCCTTGCCGATCATCTCCGCAAGTTGCTGATACACCGTGTCCTCTGCCATTGACTCGATCTCCTTTCGGTCAAGACGCCCGGCCATCAAATCCGACAACTCCGGTTCAATGCGCCGCCGACCGCCGATAGCTGAACACCTAACCCATCCCGATTCACGTCCGCCTCACCAATCGCATCGCCTTCGGCTCGCAGCGGGTCACGCACACTCCGCACCCGATGCACCGATTCCGGTCCACCTCAGCGAACGTATCCACGGTGATGGCGCCCATCGGGCAGGCCTCAGCACATGCACTACAAGCGGTGCATTTTCCGGAATCGCTCTCGGCCGCGAACGGGGAGGGGATGAGAATCTGCGCCCCATGCTTGAGCTGCCCAACGAACTGGGGACAACAATCGTTGCAACAATTGCAGACGCAGTTGTTGATATTCAACGTATGGACAAGCCCGTCCTCGTTGGCCCGTCTGAGAAGATCCAAAACTTGTTCGTAGGTGAGCTCGCGGGCGATCCCGAACTTCACCGCCCAGCGGCTCACGGGACCCGAATGAAGGCAAGTCTCGATGATATGACCGCAGTGCTGCCCGGGCGTATCGAGCTGAGCGCTCAGGCGGCACGGGCAGAGCGAGACGCTCCAGTGGCCCTCCTTCTTGAGAACCTCCCCTAGATTTTCCTCCGGCTTGGCATCGGGCGGGAGGGCGGAGATCGCCGCCCACACGGGAGCAAAGGGGAACCCCAAGCCACAGAGACGCTCCTTGCCCCACTCGGCGATCACGCTGTGAAGCGCCTTGCCGAGCTCCACATCGTAATGATGCCGGATGCCCCCCCAGATGCCCGTCTCCACCAACCCCGGCGCCGCGGCGCCGACCACCTTGTAAACCGGATCGGGCAGTGCCGGATCGAACCAAATGGTTCCCTTCTCGGCCATCACCATGAGCTTCTCTTTGAGTTGTCCCTTGGGCATCCCCGTTTTGGCCGCGAGCTCATCGAGCGTCCCGCCGGTAAGGCGGATCTTGAGGGCAAGCTCCGCCTCCTCCGGAGTGAATTGAAGGCGGAGGAGCTTCATGAATGCCGGCGTGATAGGGATGCCGACCACATCCTCCGTGTACTCCATCTGCGCCAATTCATCATAGACGTCTTTCTGGGCCATGGTTTCTTCACACCTCCAAGGCTAAAGCTAACCCACATGCTTTGCCACATCGTCCGGCATGGCGACCGGCTGGGGCCGGCGGACGAGCTTCATCGCTTCCGAAGGGCAGTGGGTCACACACACCCCGCACCCGATGCACGTATCGGGATCGATCACCGCCATCCGATCCACCGTGATCGCCTTCACCGGGCACAGATCGGCGCAATCCCCGCAGGCCACGCAATCCGCTTCCGAGACCTTCGGCATGAAGGGGGAAGGGATCATCGTCTTGGTCTTGAACCGATAGAAGCCGATGAAGAGGGGACAGCAATCGGTACAACAGTTGCAGATGAATCCGTTGATGTTGATCGAATGGACGAGCCCATCGGCGTTGGCCTTTTTGAGGAGCTCCATCGCCTCTTCGTAGGTGATCTCCCGGCCCTGCCCGTGCTGCACGAACCATCGGGCGGCCTCCCCGGAGTGGAGGCACGTCTCGAGCATGTGATGGCAGTGATTTCCCGGATCGTTCAACCAGTGCGAGAGCCGGCACGGGCACGAAGAGACGCTGAAGTAATCCTGTTTCCGGAGGAATTCGGCGATGTTCTCTTCGGGCCGGGCGTCTTCCGGAAGCACGAAGGGGTGCGCCCAGATGGGGGCGAACGGGAACCCCAGCTTGCACAACCGATCCCGCGACCATTCGACGACCGCCTGATGAAGCGCCTTGCCGAGCTCCACATCGTATGGGAAACGGATATTGCCGAACATGCCCGTCTCGATCAAGCCCGGCGCCGCTGATCCGAGCACCCGATAGACGGGGTTATCCCCCCTCGGATCGATCCACATCGTGCCCTTATCGGCCATGGTCCAGAGCTTCTTCTTGAGCACTTCCTTATCCATGCCGATCTTGGCGGCGAGCTGATCGAGGGTTCCGCCGGTGAGCCCGATCTTGAGGGCCAGTTCCGCCTCCTCCGGCGTGAATTGCAAACTCAGCACCTTGAGCATCGAAGGCGTGTTGGGCAAGCCCACGATATCTTCCCGATTGATCATGTCCAGAACTTCTTGATAGACGTTTCTCTCCATCCGATTCCTCCTGAAGCTTCTCTCTGAGCGGCTTTCGGGATGGGCGCCCCCTCAACAGAGGGTTCCTCCCCCACTGATCTCAAGCCTTTCGGCGCGGCAGCGGCGGCAAGTAGTAAACGGCGGCACCCGTCTTCCGCTCCGGCTTGAGCGTATATCCCTTCCTCTCCTTGATCGCCCGAATGAGCGCCCCGGACCGGTCATTCAAATCGCCGATGCGGATGGCCTCCTCCGGACAGCAAACGGCACAGAACGGCTCGAAACCTTCATCGAGCCGTTCCCGGCACAGGTCGCACTTGCGGGCCGCATGCCGGTCTTCATCGTAGAACAGCGCTCCATAGGGGCAAGCGGCCAAACACTCCCCGCAGCCGTTGCATTTCGATTCGTCCACGAAGACGATGCCATCTTCCCGCCGCACGATCGCCTCCGCCTTGCACGCCTCGCGGCACGGGGGATCGGCACAGTGCATGCAGGGGATGGGCAAATAGTACATGCTGAGATCGGGGAACGTGCCCGCGGGCGTATCCGGATGCGGCCCGCCAACCGTCTCCACCCGGATGCCGGAACCGGTCTCGATCCCGTGTTCCACCTTGCAAGCCATCGTACACGTATGGCACCCGATGCATCGCTCGAGGTCTATGACCAATCCGTATCGCTGAGTCATCGGAGTGCCTCCTTCACCGGCTCCACTTCCACGAGGGTATCGTAGAAGGCCGAGTTCGGTTCATAAATGGCGGCTTGAGCGGGATTGAGGGTCTCGTGGGTCAGGGCCTGATGGGTTCCCTTCGCATAGTGCTCGGGCGACCATCCCTGGCCGGTATTCACCAATCCCGGCCGGATTCCCTGATGAACCCGCGCCTTGAGCACAGCTTCCCCGCGATCGTTGAACACTCGAACGAGATGCCCATCGCGGATGCCCCTTGGTTCGGCATCGGCCGGATGGATATTCAGAACGGGCTCCGGATCGATCTCGCGAATCCAAGAAACATTGGCAAACATCGAATGAAGTCGGTACTTGGGATGCGTGGACGAAAAGGTGAGCGGGTATCGCTTCGCCAGCGGCGAAAGGGGGCTTTCCATGGGTTCGAGATACACCGGAAGCTCTTGCCCGAAAGGCTTGAGGCGCTCCACATAGAATTCGATCCGCCCCGAAGGGGTGGCATAGGCCGGGGCATCATAGGGGGCGGGGGGCATCGGCCCCTCCCTCAGCCGGTCGAGCGTGATCCCCGCCATCGAGGGATGGCCGGAGGCCAGTAGGATCTCCAGATATTCCTTCACGCTCTTATCGAGAAACCCCTCGATCCCCATCTTTCGGGCCAGCGCCGCATAGATTTCAAGATCGGATTTCGATTCGTACAGGGGCTCGATCACCTTTTGCTGAAGCTGCATGAACTCGTGGGAGCCGCTCCCGATGGAGGCGATGAGATCATCACACTCAAAATGACTGCATACCGGAAGCACGATATCGGCATACCGGGCACTCGTGCTCATGAACATATCCACGGCAACGACCAATTCCAATTTCGGGAGAAGCTCCCGTGTGATTCGATTGAAGTTCGGGTCCTGATTGATCAGATTGTGCCGGGTCATCCACAGCGCCTTGATGGGATGGGGCTTTCCGGCGGCGACGGCTTCATACATTTGAAGGAGGGTCACGAAGCTCGGCACTCCATGGGTAAAGAAGGCGCCCATATTGTACACATGGGCGGGCGGGGCCTTGGTCCGCACATTTCCGGTGAGAGCGGCCAGCGTGTTGATGGCGCGAAAACTCAGATCCCCATGAAAGCTCCCGCGGGTGCACCCCATGCCCCGGTAGATCGCCGCCGGCCTGTGTGAAGCGTAGTCCAGAGCAAGCCGAACGATGGTGCCCGCCGGCACACCGGTGATCTCAGATACCCGCCGGGGGGGATACTGAGCGATCAGTTCGGTCAGAAGTTGAAACGCCGTCCGGCAGTCGAAACCGGCGACGGTGTAAGAACCCGAAATCGCCGGAACCCGGTGCGGGCTATCGAACGAGGCGGGGCTCTCCGTCTTGGCATCCCAGACCATGTATTTATCGGATCCGGTGGGCGCAATATCCTTCTCTCGGAGGAACGCGCCGGTATCCGCTCTCACCAAGAAGGGGGCCACGGTGTGCCTCATGAGGAAGGCCGCATCGAAGAGGTTCCTTTCGAGGATCACGTGCATCAATCCCAGCGCCAGCGCCGCATCCGTTCCCGGACGAATCGGAATCCATTCATCGGCCTTGGCGGCGGTGGTAGTGAAGCGGGGATCGATCACCACAAGCCGGGCTCCCCGCCCCCGGGCCTCCCGAATCCGGCGCCATTTGAAGGGCTCGGTCTCGGCGGGGTTGTTTCCCCATACCAAACAGAAGGCGGGGGGGCGATCGAAACGATTGGAATAGTCCTCGCCGAACCACATGAAGGCCCCGTACATGGCCTGATCGGCACAGGGTCCGGCCGAATCCCCGAGTCCGGCCGGGAGGATGAAGGTGCCGCCGGACGCCCCCGCGAACCCCACCGTGAGGAGATTGGCCAGCGCCCCGACGCCGGTGGATACGAACGCACGGGAGCTTTTCCCGTGCCGCTCTCCGATCTTATGGAGCTTCCCGGCGACGGTTTCAAGGGCCTCATCCCATGAGATCCGCTCCCATTTCCCTTCCCCTCTCCCCCCCACCCGCCTCAACGGGTACTTCAACCGATCGGGATGATAGACGAGTTTGGGAGTGGAGAGTCCCCGGGCACAGATGTGTCCCGTCCCGCGGAAATCCCCCGGCTCAACCTTCACCAGACGCCCATCCTTCACATGGGCAAGTACTCCGCAGCCGATCCCGCAACCGTACGGGCAAACGGTTCGGACGACCGTCTCGCCGGGACCAATCCTCACCGGTCTTCCAAAAGACATATCCGCCCCCTTTGGGTCAAACCTCGAGAAACCGATCCAAACCGAATATGCCGCCCTTCTTCGAAAACGCTGCCGCGGGGCTGATTCCTATGGAGACTTTTGGAGGCCCTCAGCCTCCGACCGGTTACGTTCAGCGTACAGAACGCTGCTCTCAAGGGGATCACAGCACCCGGTTTCAGGCTTACAGAAAACTCACAGAAGAACCGATCGGTTCGATGAGGTCCGAGCCGCCGGATTTTGTTGCATTGTACCACCAACGATCGGGGTTGTGAATACCCTTACCGCCCCTGAGGCGAGATCAAGACGGTGGGAAGGCCATTGACGGGATGGGGATAAACGTGAACCCGGGCGCCATAGACTTCGGCGATGTTCTCTTCGGTGAGCACCTCGTTCGCCCGGCCCAGCGCATGCACCGTGCCCCGGCCGAGTAGAATCAGCCGATCGCAGTACTGAGCCGCAAGGTTCAGATCGTGCAATACCGCCACCGCCGTAACCGCGCTCTCCCGGCACAACCCCTTGATGAAATCGAGGATTTCGGTTTGGAAATTGATATCGAGATGGGCCGTCGGCTCATCGAGAAGAATGAGTTCGGGCTCCTGAGCGATGGCCCGGGCGATGGTGAGAAGTTGCCGCTGGCCGCCGGAAAGCTTATCCGTGGTCCGCTCCGCAAGGGGCTGGGTACGGGTGATCCCCATGGCTTTCCATGCGATCTCGAAATCCCGGTAACCCTCGAAGCGGAACCGGCCGAGATGGGGTGTGCGCCCCATAAGCACGATCTCGAAAGCGGTGAAGGTTTCCGGAAGATGGGGGGCTTGGGGAACCACCGCGATGCGGCGGGCGATCTCCCCGCGGCTCATCCCTTCTAGATCCCGGCCATTCAGAAGAATCCGGCCCTGAGATGGGGAGAGCAACCGACAGATTCCCTTGAGAAGGGTGGACTTCCCCGAGCCGTTGGGCCCGATGATCCCGATCATCTCACCCTTCTCTACCGAAAAAGTAACATCGTGAAGGATAAGGTGCCTTCCGTATCCGAGGGCTACACGTTCAACGCTCAGCATCTACGATACCTTCCCCCATTCCCGTTTAGAAGAAGGTCCCCCGTCTCCTTGTCCGGAGCAAATACAGAAAGAACGGCGTCCCCGCGAGGGCGGTGATCACCCCCACCGGGATCTGCTCCGGGCCGGTCACGGTGCGGGACAGCGTATCGGTCAGGATCAAGAAGATCGCCCCCACCAGCGCCGCAAGCGGCAGAAGGGATCGGTGATCGGGCCCCCAGATCAGACGCACGGCGTGCGGCACGATGATCCCCACGAATCCGATCGTCCCCACAAAGGCCACCGCCGCCGCGGTCATGAGCGTAGCGATTATGAGGAGGATGAGCTTGACCCGCTCCACATGGATCCCCAGATGCTGAGCCTGTTCCTCATCGAGCTGCATCACGTTCAGGGGACGGGCGTAGAGCCACAACGCCGCCGTTCCCACAACGGCTACCGGCAGAACGATGACCACCTCGTTCCAATCGCTCATGCCGAAGTATCCGAGCATCCAGTTGAAAATGCCGTGAAGCTCCTCGTTGTTGCTCTTGATGATGAGATACGCGTTCACCGCCGCCAGAAACGCCCCGATGGCTACCCCCGCCAGAATGAGGGAAGTCACCGGAAGTGTCCGGCCGCTCCGGGCCACCGCATAAACGGCAAGCACCGCTCCCAATGCGCCGATAAAGGCAAAGAGGGGGATCAAGCTCTGCCCGGATAACCCGTGGGAATCGAACGGAAGAGTGAACCCGATGACCGCCCCGAGAAGCGCCCCCTGAGATACGCCGAGGAGATAGGGGTCCGCGAGGGGATTCCGGAAAAGGCCCTGATAGGTGGTTCCGGCCACCGCCAGAGCCGTCCCCACAATGCCGGCCAGAACGATGCGGGGCAAGCGCGTATCGAGGACGATGATCTCGGTGTTCCGGGACCATGTGCCATCCAACTCCACCCACGGGAGTTTCGAAAGCATGATCTTCCATACGGTGCCGAAGGGGATATGAGCGCTCCCCACGGAGGCCGAGAACCCCACCACCAATCCGAGAACGATCAGCAGAACGACCATCGCCCAGAGACGCCCCCGCCATCGGAGGGCCCGGGGGATGCGAGGGACCGTCGCAGAGGCGGCCAAGGACGGCAATGGCAATTCGTCACTCTCCAAAGGAATCGGGGTGAAGGAGGCGGGCGAGGGTTTCCACTCCCTCGGCGATTCGAGGGCCGGGCCGCGTGACTAAATTGGCATCGACCTCATACACCCGGCCGCTCTTACGGGCATCGGTTCCTTCGAGCTTGCGCTCGGAGAGGGCCCAAGAGTAGGGGGAGTCCCCGGCCGATCCGTGGCCGCTCGAAGCAAGGATCACCTCTGGATTGCGATCCAGAACGGCCTCGAGATCCGTTTGGAAATTCCCTTGTGCATCGGCAAAGAGGTTCTTTCCGCCGGCGAGGGCAATGAGCTCTCCGGTGAGAGTATTCGAACCCAACGTCCACAGCGGATCGTGCCATGTGATATAGAACACCCTCGGCTTGGACGCCTCCGGCACAGAAGCCAACTGATCCGTGATCGCTCCGATCCGGGTGCGAATCTCGGATGTCAGGCGCAAAGCCTCTTCTCGCTTTCCCGTGACTTCGCCGAGCTCAAGAATCGAAGCCATCACCTCCTCCACCGTAGCCGGTGAGATGAGGACCACCCGGAGGCCCCGGCGCTCGAGCTCCGGCACCACGGTATTCCGGTGAATATCCGCCGCCACGACCAGATCGGGATCGAGCGAGAGAATCTTCTCGATATCCGGTGTGGAGAAGCCCCCGATCTTGGCCTTAGCCGAAGCCTCGGGGGGATAATCACAGTAGGTGGTCACCCCCACGATCCGATCGGCCAGACCAAGGGCGAAAAGGGTCTCGGTATTGCTCGGAGCAAGGGAAACGATCCGCTGCGGCCCATCGGCCGCTCCACCCTCCTCCCCACCCGAAGAGTCCTCCCCGCAGGCCATCAGGGATAGGAACACCCCCGCCAAGATCACCCATATCAGAATCTTTGGCCCCGACTGTTTCACTTTCTCATCTCCTCCGAAGTTCCTGAACGTTAGCGACCCGCTCGGGGTCCCCGAATCCGTGCCGAACGGGTACCTTAAGACTCAAGCCCGGGAGAGCCTCTGCCGCTTGTACGGAATACACGCGTCTCTATGGTAAGGGCTCAGCGGGGAAAAAGCAAGCAAAAGGGGATTAAAATTCAGTTCACTTGATTTGGGGAATCGAGGGGTAAAAGGCCGGACAAGGGCGATCAGAATCCGGGGATCTTGAGGCCGCGGAACTTGCCGGAGGCCATCTGCTTCATCAGCTTCTGCATCTCGCGGAACTGATTCAGAAGCTGATTCACTTCCTGAGGGGTCGTGCCGCTCCCTTTGGCGATGCGCCTGCGGCGGGAGCCATCGATGATCTCCGGCTTGCGGCGTTCCTCGGGGGTCATGGAAAGCACAATGGCCTCGATCCGCTTGAGTTGCTGATCGCTCACGTCCACAGCACCCGCCGGAAGCTTTTTGGTGAGCTTGGAGAAGCCGGGGATCATCTCCATGATCTGGGCCACCGAACCCATCTTCTTGAGCTGTTGAAGCTGACCCAGAAAGTCCTCGAGATCGAAGGTGGCCTTTTTCATTTTCTTGTGGAGCTCGAGGGCCTTCTTCTCATCGAACTGAGCCTGCGCCTTTTCGATGAGCGTCAGCATATCTCCCATGCCGAGGATCCGGGAAGCCATGCGATCGGGGTAGAAGGGCTCAAGGGCATCGAGCTTCTCCCCCACCCCCACGAATTTGATAGGCACCCCCGTGACGGCTCGAAGCGAAAGGGCCGCTCCGCCGCGGGCATCGCCATCCATTTTGGTGAGGATCACACCGGTGAGTCCAACACGCGAGTTGAAAGCCTCAGCGATCCGGACCGCCTCCTGACCGGTCATGGCATCCGCGATGAGGAGCACCTCGGTGGGGTTCACTGCCTTCTTGACCCCCTCCAATTCCTGCATGAGTTCCTCATCGATATGGAGCCGGCCGGCCGTATCCACGATGACCGCTGTAGCATCGATCTCTCTCGCCCGCTTGAGGGCTTGCCGGCAGATATCGTCCACATGCTTCGTCTTCTCATCGCTGAAGACCGGGATATCCAGTTGCTTGCCGAGGGTCACGAGCTGCGTGATCGCCGCCGGACGATACGGATCGGCGGCCACCAGAAGCGGCTTCTGCCCACCTCTCCTCAACAAAAGCGCCAGCTTGGCCGAAGTGGTGGTCTTGCCCGCACCCTGAAGCCCGACCATCAGGATCACCGTCGGCGGAGAATCGGCCCGGGCCAATTTCTGCTGGCCACCGCCCAGCATCGCGATGAGCTCTTCATGGACGATCTTGATGACTTGTTGCCCCGGGGTGAGACTCTCCAGAACTTCTTTTCCCACAGCCCGCTCACGAACCCTGGCGATGAAGTCCTTGGCGATCTTGAAATTGACATCGGCCTCGAGGAGCGCCACCCTCACTTCCCGGAGCGCCTCGTCCACATCCTTCTCGGAGAGCTTGCCCTTGCCGGAAAGCCGATTGAAAACGGCGGAGAGCTTATCGGCCAGCGATTCGAACATCTTTTCGCCTCGAAGTTATTCTAACCGAGCCGAAGGGACGAAGCAATGCTTGGTGTTGTGACACCGCTTGAGCGATGATAGAATAGAGAGCACGGATGAGCGCCATCTACTTGAGTTTGGGATCGAACATCGGGCACAGGGAAGCCAACCTCGAACGGGCGCTTCGCTTGCTCGGTGAAGAGGTGAAGATCCACCGCATCTCTTCGATCTACGAAACGGCGCCGGTAGGATACGCCGATCAACCCTCGTTCTTGAACATGGTCTGCGAGGGAGAAACGCTGTTGGACCCGTGGGAGCTCTTGGCATTCGTGAAAGGGATCGAGAGGCGAATGGGCCGCACCCCCAACTTCCGGAATGGACCTCGGGTGATCGATGTGGACATCCTTTTCTACGATGACCGGCGCATCGCATCCGAGCATCTGACCATCCCTCATCCGCGCCTCAGCGAGCGCCGTTTCGTGCTCGAACCGTTGGCGGAGATCGCCCCCGAGCTTCCGCATCCCGAAAGCGGCAAATCCGTAAGCGAACTCCTTTCCATGTTGACCGATTCTCAAGACGTAAGGAAGTGGGGAAATGTATCGAATTTCGGTTCGCCGGCACTTTGATGCCGCACACTATCTCAGGAACTACAAAGGGAAATGCGAACACCTTCACGGCCACCGCTTCGAGGTCGTCGTCACGCTCGAAGCCCGGCAACTCAACGAGATCGGGATCGCGTACGATTTCACCGAACTCAAGAAACACCTCGAGAAGATCGTGGGCCGGTTCGATCATGTATCCCTGAACGAGATCGCACCGTTCGACAAGATCAATCCGTCCTCGGAGAACATCGCCGCTACCATCTACCGAGAGCTTGCGCCGACCCTGAAGGGGGAGCCCGTCTCCATCGCCAGCGTGGAGGTATGGGAATCGCCGGAGTCCTGCGCGGCCTACATTCCATAGCCCAAAAGAGCGATTCAGCTTTGAAGTCTTCACCCTCGGGTGGCTAACCATACAATCACCTCATTCCGGACTTTGTACTGGAATTCCCCCACACCCCATGAACGGTCCGGCTTCTCCGATCCCACCCACCCGCCCAAAGGGTTTTCTTGGGGGACACCCCCAATCCCCCGAGAGAGGTATCTTGTGCACGCTCTTCTTCAATCGCTCTTTTTGGGCGGTAAGAAAAGGCCGTCTCAAAACGCTGTTTTGAGACGGCCTTCGCAGAGGCTCCCGAAATGAAGAGGGAGATCAGATTCCGAGGGACTCGACCAGAATCTGGTTTATGTCAACAACCTTGATATCGGCCCCCAAGTTCTTGGCCGAGCGCTTCAGGCTCCAATCGCAGAAGGAGCACGCCGTCACGATGGTGTTGGCGCCGGCAACCTGAGCATCCTTCACCCGATTGTTCCCCGTGGTCATGGAGAGCTCCGGTTGCTCGACGGGGTTGCGGCCGCAGCACTGGGCCACTTTACCCTTGGCCTCCATTTCCACGAGCTTCACCCCCGGGATGGCCTGAAGCACCGCCCGCGGCTCCTTGATGATCTTGCCCCCCAATCGCACGAGGTGGCACGGATCGTGATAGGTCAGTGTGCCGGAAATGCTCTTCTTCGGCTTCAGCTTCCCTTCGGAGACAAGCCGGGCCAGTAGCTCTGTTTGATGGATGACCTTGAACGGCAACTGACCGAGCACTTTGGGATATTCAAAAGCCAGATTGTGATAGCAACACGCGCACGAGGTGACCACCGTCTTGGCGCCGGCCTTCTTGAGGGCTTCGACGTTCTTCTTCGCCACCTCGGTGAAGGCCTTCATCTGACCGGATTGATTGAGCGGGTTGCCGCAACAAAGCTCTTCCGCGCCGAGGATGGCAAAGGGCGTACCGGAAGCCTTGAGCACCTTGGCGGTCGCCTTCGCCAGAGCGGGTTCGCGGTACGAAGCCACACACCCTACGAAATACACGAGCTCACCGGAGTTCGGGATATTCATCCCCTCGGCCCATTTGCCGCGCTCAGCCTTTTTCCGTCCAAAGCGATTGCCCTCCTTCTCGATCCCCGCGGCATCCTTTTTCCAAGGATCGGTCGGGCCAAGACCGAGGTTGACCAGATCCTCCCGCCACGCCTTGATGATATTCACCTGATCCCCGTTGATCACGCACCGGGAGTTGCAGCAAGACCCGCACAGATTGCAGGCATACACGTACTCGACAAACCGCGGCTCCATCTCGAGCTTCCCTTCCAAGAGGTTCCGAGCCGCTTGAATCCATCCTTGGGCCGAGTAGGAGATGCGCCGGTAGTGTTCCCACGAAGGGCACAATCGGTCAGGGGCAGGCCCCCGCGGCGGGTAAGGAGTCCACGGGCCCCTCTGGCACACGCCGCATGCCTGATCGTTCCAAATCTTCAAATGGTACTGATTGAGTTTCGGGTAGTCCATAGCGCCTCCTTCTAGTCCTCCACATCCGGCTGCATGCCGCGGTGCATGATATTGTTCGGATCGAGGGCCTTTTTGACTTTGCGGTAAAGCTCCAGATAACTTCGCTCAATGTAAGGGGTCATGTTGGGGAACGGCCCGGGATAATCGGGCACATACCCGGCCTCAATCCACCGCGTATGGACTTCCTTGATCGCCTTGAAGATCATGTCCATATCGGTCTCTTCGTTATAGACATAGATTGGGAACTGATTGCAGTAATTCCCGCACGTCCACCATCCCATCCCTCTCTGGAGACCGTACTTCTCGCCCACTTCGTTGTAGGCATTGAAGATCTCCTTCGTCTTGTGGATGGGATGGAAACCGCCGCAGGAGACCTGCCTCCGGGAAGGTTCATACGGGAGGGAAATGGACGCCGCCGATCCCCACTGAGCCCGCGGTCGATCCGGCGGGAACTCCTTTCCGCCGGCCTTGATGCAGAGCTCGCGGCCTTTCCGCAGTCGGAAATCCACTTCTTCCTTCCAACCTTCGGCGATCATAGTGAGAAGCCACTTGCCGGGAGCCTTGGGAAGACGATTGGTCATGCACATCTGTTCATCGGTGACGCAGATGGCATAGGAGATATTGGCTTCGACCAAGAGCCGGATGGCTTCCTGAATGCTGTCCTCATCATCGAAGGCAAAGTCAATCTGACCCATGGCCTCGGGGATGCGATACATGCGCATGTACACTTCGGTGATCACGCCCATCGTCCCCAAAGACTCGAGGAAGAGTCCGGTGAGATCCGGCCCGGTGCCCTGATATCGGGTAAACTTGCCGGCTTTGCCGAAGTGCGACGATCCGGTATGGACAACCTCACCGGTGGGCAAGACGACCTCCAGACCCAGCAGAAAATCGCCCACCCGGCCGTACACGGATGAGCCCACTCCCATGCCGTTGAAGTTGACCCATGCGGCCAGCGTTACGGCGTTCCCGTACTCCGGCCGCCAAGGGATCTTCCATCCCCGGGCCGCAAGCTCCTTGATCGCCCGATAGGTGGTCACGCCCGCCTGCGCCGTGAAGGACTGCGATCCCTCATCGAGTTCGATGGGGGGACTCATGCGATTCATATCGAGCGTAATGCCCCCCTGCCGCGGGATGGCAGCACCCGTATTGGTGGTGCCGCCGGCGCGCACGTTCACCGGCGTCAGGGTCTCGTTGGCCAGTTTCATGATTTCGACCACATCCTGCGTCGAACCCGGGTTGACGACCACATCCGGCCGCCGATGCGGCTCATAGCTCCATGCCCGTGCATAGGCGCACAGTTCCCACGGATCATCGGTCACCCACTGCGGCCCGACGATCTCTTTCAAACGATTGACTATTTTGGGATCCAAATCGTTCCTCCTTTTTCGAAGAATCCAGAGACCTTATTTCGAATTCGACTGCTCTTCGATACCCTGGCTCACCCCCTTCGATGGGATCGGGCAGCCCAATCCAGAATTGGCCGATGGCTTTCGGGCTTGCCTTTCGATCAAATCTCTTATCGTTATGGACGCCATCACTTTCTCCGCCGCCTTGGTGACTTCGACCCATGCGTCCAGCAAGGCACAGGAAGAAGACCGGGAACAAACGGACGGATCATCAGCGCACTCGGTAAACGCCGTCGAGCCCTCCGTGATCCGGATGACATCCCGAATGTTGATCTCCGAAGGGGACCGCGCCAGAGTGAATCCTCCTCCGCTTCCTCTCATCGCCCGAACTATCCCCCCCGTCTTGAGAGAAAGCAAAAGCTGTTCGAGATACCGTTCGGAAAGCCCCTCGCGCTCGGCGATCTCCCGAACCATGACCGGGCCATCGCTGGCGTGAACGGCAAGGTCCATCAAAGCAAGGATACCGTATCGGGAACGGGTCGAAAGTCTCATCGGTGATGCACGAATATCACCAATATGATGATATTACTGCGAAGATTGTACGCCTCCTTATGCGCCATGTCAATCCATGCGATATGTCCCAAAACAGCGATTGAAGAAGCGCGTGCCGAAGATACCTCTCCGGGGGATTGGGGATATCCCCCAAGAAAACCCTCTGGGCGGGTGGGATCGGAAAAGCCGGATCGTTCATGGGGGCGCGGGAATCCCGGGGCAAGGTCCCGAGTGACGTGATCAAGGTCATTCACCCTGAGGCAAAGGTTACAAAGCTGAACCGCTCCTTCGGGATACGCCCCCGAAGGAGCGGTTCAGATCCCATCGGCTCATACCCGGGGAAAACATAACAGGGGTTTTTTCGTGCTACAATAGGCCCAACAAAATGAGGTCACACCCGATGAAAGTGCTGGCCTTCAACGCCAGTCCCCGGATGGAAAAAGGGAACACCGCTCTGATCCTCAACCCCTTTCTGGAGGGGATGCGCCAGGCCGGGGCGGAAGTGGAGCGGTTCTATGTCATTCAGTTGAGAATTTCCCCCTGCCGGGGATGCTTCACTTGCTGGCTCAGAACGCCGGGAAAATGCGCCCAGAAGGATGACATGGAATGGATTCTGCCGAAAGTCCGCCAAGCAGATGTGATCGTGTATGCTTCTCCCATCTACTGCTATGGAATTACCGGACCGCTGAAAACGCTCATAGATCGCATGGTCTCGATCGCCTCCCCCTTCGTTGAAATATCCGAGGGCCGAACCCGTCATTTGCCGGCGCTGGACGAAAAACGCCACAAGTTCGTCTTCGTCTCCACGTGCGGTCTATGGGGCATGGAAAACTTCGATGCAGCGCTGACCCATATGAAAGCGGTGACCATGGATCCGCCCGCTGAGTTTGCCGGGGCCATCCTCCGGCCGCATGGCGAGGCGCTCCGGGCACTTCTTGCATCGGGAGAGACAACCGCCGAGGCTGTGATCGAGGCGGCAAAAGAAGCGGGGCGCGAGCTGATCGGTACAGGGCGAATCTCGCCTTCGACGCTTCATGCAATCAGCCGGGAGCTTGTGCCGATGGAGACATACGTACAGATGGTCAACGAGGCATTTCGGAAGGCTCTCGACCGGGGGAACAAACAGAGCGCCGGATCCCCCTCACCTCCCGAAACCAACGGCGGCGCTTGAAAAGCGGACGAGGGGTCGGGATGCCCTCAAGGTGCGTTGCAATTCACAATCCCGCTCCATCAAACAACGGGGGAGACGGCGGATCCAGTGGATTGAACTACGGGAGAAAACAGCGGCCATACTACAGAAAAGGAGGGTGAGGCAATGTCCCGAATGAAAGGGAAGGTGGCTCTGGTCACGGGGGCGGGGTCAGGGATCGGCCGGGCCACGGCTCTTCTCTTCGCTCGCGAGGGGGCTAGAGTCGTTGTAGCCGATATCGTACCGTCCGGGGGCAAAGAGACGGTACACCTGATCCAGAAGGCGGGGGGAGAGGCGATCTTCGTGCCAGCGGATATCTCGGCCTCGGAGCAAGTGCAGAGGATGATCCAAGAGGCCGTGAGAGCGTACGGACGGATCGATTATGCCGTCAACAACGCCGGCATCGAGGCCCAACCGGCGCCCACGGCGGACTGCACGGAAGCCGATTTTGATCGAACGGTCGGCGTGAACCTGCGGGGTACCTTCCTCTGCATGAAATACGAGATCCGGCAAATGCTCGCACAAGGGGGAGGGAGCATCGTAAATACATCTTCCATGGCCGGGATGGTAGGGGTGGCCGGGATGCCCGCTTACACCGCCGCTAAACATGGGATCATCGGACTCACCCGGACGGCGGCCCTCGAATATGCCCGAGCGGGCATCCGGGTGAACGCGGTATGCCCGGGCGCCACACGAACGCCCATGGTCCAACAGATCATCGCCGCCATGCCTGAACTCGGCAAAGGAATGGAGGAAAACCATCCCATCGGGAGGATCGCCGAACCCGAAGAGATCGCCGAAGCCATTGTATGGCTCTGCTCCGATTCGGCCTCTTTCGTCACCGGGCACGCGCTGGCGGTCGATGGCGGACTTCTGGCCAAATGAGAACCTTCGTATGCCATTGGGAGGGTGATGCCGCCCTCCCAATGGCATCCATCCCCCGCCTAGCTGATGATCGCAGACCGAGGCGCCTGCGCCTTCACTTGCTTTGCTTTGCTCTGCCCCTCGGGTATTCCGGTAGCGATAACGGTGATCCGCACCTTATCTTCCATACCCGATTTGAGGCTCATCCCGAAGAAGATCATCGCATCGGGATCCACAGCCTGAGAGATCTTGCGGCCGGCCATATTGACCTGAGCCAGCGTGAGCTGAGGTCCACCTTTCACCGTGAAGAGCACGCCTTTGGCCCCCTCAATGGAGATATCGAGCAACGGATTCTTGATAGCGTTCTCAGCGGCTTGCTGAGCCGCATCCTTGCCGCTCCCCTGGCCGATGGACATCAGCGCCTCTCCCGGCAGCCCTAGAATAGCCTTCACATCGGCGAGGTCCACGTTGATCTCCCCGGGCTGATTCACCACTTCGTTCACCACCATGATGCCTTCGGTCACGGTCTCGTCCGTAATCCGGAAGGCTTCAGCCATCGTGGCGCTGGCGGGCACGAGAGAGGCCATGAGATCGTTGTGGACCATAATGACGTTATCCACACTCTCACGCAGTCTGGCCAGCCCACTGATCGCCGTCTCCATCCGCCGATGCCCCTCCCACTGGAACGGCAACGTGACCATCGCTACGGTAAGGGCCCCCACACTTTTCGCGATCTGGGCTACCACCGGCGCCGCGCCGGTCCCGGTCCCACCCCCCAAACCCGTGCACACAAAGACGATATCGCTCCCCGTCAGAACCTGCTCGAGCGCCTTGTTCGCCGATGCAGCGGCTTGCTCCCCGATCTTAGGATCCCCGCCCGCCCCGAACCCGCGGGTCAGCGTTTCCCCAATGGGTAAAATGATGATGTTATCCCCGCGGATACTCTGAAGCGCCTTGACATCCGTATTGCAACAAACGAAGTTCATCCCTTCCGGATGCTCCTGATGAAGGCGCATCACCGTATTGCATCCACCACCCCCTACGCCCACTACCGTGATGTTCGCCACCCCCGTCTTGAGAGGCGCTCTGCTTACGGCCGCGCTCTTCTTCGGCCTTGGCTTCGCCGCCTTCTCGCGGATCACCTTTTCTCCTTTTTCTTCTGTGATATCACCCTCAGACATTACTCCCTCCCTTGTTTTTTGCTTGCTGAATTCCTCCGAAAACAGCCCCTCGAAAAAGAACCTTTAGATGAGCTTGATACTTATTGAACCAACGTGAGATTACGCCCTTTCATCCTTTCTGCTCCTGATTACCTATCCATCAATGCCCTCTCACCCCCTTCACCAATAGAATGGAAAACCTCAAACCAGATCAAACTCCAGAACCGGGAAATGATGAACTTCAACACGGAAAGGGGAAGGAAAAAAGAGGCACAACGATCAGAGACTCGGCGGCAACCTAAAGGTGATAACACAAAAGAGGAGAAAACCATTAGACCGGACCTCCCTCGACCAACTGCTACTCCCTTAGGGAATTAATTCTCAGAGCCCTTCTAAGTGCCAGAAACTACCCCGATTGACGATAGGTTTCGAGAATGTTATCCGGGAAATCTGCATTGGTGAAGACCTGCTGGACACCGTCAATCTCCTCCAAGCGGTCAATCAACTTCAACGTCTGAAGGGCGGTTTTATCGTCCAGTTTCAGGAGCGTCTGAGGGACCAGTGTCACCTCCGCCGAAGCGATCTTCACCCCCTTGCCCTCCAGCGCTTTGCGAACCGCCTCAAAATCCTCCGGCTTCGTATAGATCTCGATGGTACCATCCTCAGTTTTCACATCTTCCGCGCCGGCATCGATAGCAGCCAGTTCCAATTCCTCGGTATTGCCCTTGGCCTCCACCACGATCATCCCTCTCTTCTGAAAAACCCAGGTCACGCATCCCGTTTCGCCCAGACTGCCATTGTTCCGGCTCAGGATGCTCCGCACCTCGGAGACGGTTCGGTTGCGATTATCCGTAACGATCTGCAAGAACAGAGCCGCTCCGCCCGGGCCATACCCTTCCAACGTCATCTCCTCCAGCGCCGCCCCTCCCTCGCCCGCGCCCGAAGCCCGTTTGATGGCCCGCTCGATGTTCTCGAGCGGCATGTTGTTATCCCGAGCCTTGGCAATGGCCAGCCGCAACGCCGGATTGCCGCTGGGGTCCGGGCCTCCATTCCGAACGGCCACGGCGATCTCACGGCCCAACTTCGTGAATAGCTGCCCCCGCTTGACATCGGCCGCGCCCTTGGCACGCTTGATAGTGGACCATTTAGAGTGGCCGGACATCGGATTCCTCCATGGCAGCCTAGTTTCTCTCGGCTACCACCTTCTTCACGTAGTCAACGATCTGCGAGGTTGGTGTTCCCGGGCCGAAGGTCGCTTTCACCCCCATCCGTTCCAACACCGGATGGTCTTCTTCGGGGATGATCCCACCCGCAATGACGATCACATCGTCAAGCTCCCGCTTCTTCAGCTCCTTCATGATGAGAGGGAACAATTCCTTGTGAGCCCCCGAGAGAATACTCAAACCCACCACATCCACATCCTCTTGAAGCGCCGCCTCGGCGATCATCTCAGGCGTCTGCCGAATGCCGGTATAGATCACCTCCATTCCCGCATCGCGCAACGCCCGCGCAATGACCTTCGCGCCGCGGTCATGACCGTCCAGACCGGGTTTGGCCACCAATACACGAATGATTCTTTTCTCACCCATCGGCTTTTTGCCTCCGCTAACCTCTAGATCTTCTGAGCCAACTCAATGAGAATGCCGTTGACCGACTTCGGATGAATGAAGCCGATCTTGCCCGCAAGGCCCTTGCGCCCCTGCTTATCGATAAGCTGTGCCCCTTTCCCTTCGAGGCGTTTGAGCTCTGCATCCGTATCATCCACTTCGATGCAGATGTGATGAATGCCTTCCCCTTTGTTCTCGAGGAATTTGGCCACACCGGTGTTGGGATTCGTCGGCTGGATAAACTCAAGCTCGGTATCTCCGATGTGAATGAGCGCCGCCTTCACCCCCTGATCCGGGATCTCTTGAATCTTGGCCGGCTTGATCCCGAAGAGCTTCTCGAATGTACTCACGGCGCTATCGAGATTCTTCACCGCAACCGCCACATGGTCGATCCTTTTCAACATCGTCGTTCTCTCCCTGCGAGCGCTTCCCCCAGGCCTCTGGCCTTTTCTGAAGAAGAGGACGCCCTATCGAGCTGAATATACAATAACCGCGTCTCGGTGTCAATTAGAATCGCCCATGCCAAAAAGAGCGATAGAAGAAGCGAACGGAAAAGACCCCCCTCTCGGGGGATTGAGGGTATCCCCCAAGAAAACCCTTGGGGCGGGTGGGTGGGATCGGAGAAGCCGGATCGTTCATGGGGGTGTGATAATTCCGGGTCAAGGTCCCGAGTGACGTGATCAAGGTCGTTCACCCTGAGAGTGAAGGTTACAAAGCTGAATCGCCGTTTTTGGGGCCCATGGCACGCTTAGACGGGCAAACCCTATTCCGGTCACGAGATCAGATGAAGCGATTGGGCCACTTCCACCGCAAACAGGGTAAGCATCGTGACGATGGCGCCCGCCAAGAGAACACCGAGGGTAATGCAAACCATCGCCCGTTTGAACTCGATCCCGAGCAAAAAGGCCAGTATTGCGCCCGTCCACGCCCCGGTGCCCGGCAACGGAACGGCCACGAACACCGTAAGTCCGATGGTACCGTAGCGTTCGATCAAACTCCCGCGCCGGCGGGTGCGGGCGAATACCCACTCAATCACTCGCCGAAGAGGTTTCGCCCGGCTCAAGAATCGCGCCACGGGGTCGAGGAACCAGAGGATGAACGGCACCGGGAGCAAATTCCCGACGATGGCTATGGGAAAGGCCTGATACCAGTGCATCTCATAGTGCAGAACAGCCCAGGGAATCGAATACCTCAGTTCCCCCACGGGAACCATGGAGAAGAGAAACGTCCAGACCGCATGAGAAAACGTCATTACGGGCAGTGTAACAAACCGCGATCGTATCGGTCAATCGGGGCCGCTCGGGCCGCGCCGGGATGAAATGGCTCCGGCAAGACACCGTTTCCCCGAAGTATCGGAAGACCCTTCCTTGAACTTATCGGTGGTCAAAAGTGCCGCTCCCCCTGTACAATACCTACGGAGAAAGAAATGACACCTCACGAAGAACGCAAGATCGCTCTATGGAATAGGGACCTCACCGGCGATGTTCCGCTGAAAGTATTTCTGACCCCCGACCCCAGAAGCAAAGAACTCCGCTCTTTCGGCACAGAGCTTTCGATATTCGCTCCTAGGGTTCAGCTTGGGAAAGAGGAGAGCGCCGATGCCTCGATGCCGTTCATCGAGATCAGGGGAAATCTCCGATATTCGGCGGTGCCCCTGGGACTCGAGCTTGACCCCTTTCTACAGGCACTTTCGGTATCGAGCGGCAGTGAGATTCTCTTCATGCCTGTGGCTCTCAAGGAAAAGTTAAGCCACATCGACCGGCCCGTTCGAATCAAGCTCTATGTAGCCCAAGGTTGCCCCACTTGCCCTGCGGTGGTGCGAAATCTCGTCTTGCTCCCTTTGCAGAATCCGCACGTTCACCTTCACGTGATCGATGCCGGTTTGTTCCCGGAAGCGGCCGAGGCCGATAGCGTCCTCGGGGTACCCACGATCATTCTCGAAAACGGCCTCCGATGGAGCGGCGCCATCCGTCTTGAAGAGATCGTGGAAGCTCTGGCGAGTCGGGACCGTAGTGGACTGAGCACCCCGGCCGTGGAACGGATGCTTCAAGAAGGGCACGCCTCCAGAGTGGCTCAGATGATCATGGCAAATGGCGCCATTCCGCGGGAGTTCATTGACCTTCTCACCGAAGAGCGGTTCACCGTTCGCCTCGGAGCAATGGCCGCCATGGAAGAGATCATCCAACAGAATCACCCCCTCGCCGCAACGATCACAAAGCCCCTTTGGGAACGCTTCGAACGGGTGACGGAGCCGGTTCAAATCGATATCCTTTACCTCCTCGGCGAGACCGGATCCAGAGAGACGATCCCCACGCTCGAATCGGTATTGAACGGACGACATCGGGAACATGTGAAGGAAGTAGCCCGCGAGTCCGTCGAACGGATCCGGGAGCGGACGGGGGAAAGCGGATGAAACCGATCTACTTCGAAGATATCGAGCTCCACGAGAAGAAAACGGCGGGCGAGTATCCGGTCAGCAAGGAAGAAGTGATCGCGTTTGCCCGCAAATGGGATCCCCAACTGTTTCACGTGGATGAGGAAGCGGCGAAGGCCTCACCTTACGGGGGCTTGATCGCCTCTGCGGCTCACACAGTAGCGATCAGTTTCTGGTTATTGAATCGGGCCGGGAAAGGGATTCAGGCCCTCGGCGGGGCGGGATGGGAGAAAATGAAGCTCATCCACCCGGTCCGCCCCGGAGACCGGCTTTCTCTGGTGATGGAGTGCATCGAAAAACGGGAATCCCGTAGCAAGCCCGATCGCGGAATCGTGCGCCACGCGGTGACAGTGCGCAATCAAGAAGGCCTTCCCGTGACCACGTTCGAGACGATCACCCTCGTAAAAAGACGGCCTTCCCCTTCGGAAGATCCCCCATCCGCCCATACTTGACTTCATCCTTCCCCGGGTTATACTTGGGTAAATGAAGGAAGAAGGCGACCGCTCTAATGACCCCGTGCCCCAATCCGTAGGGATGGCGGCAAAAAGCCACGAGAGTCCCAGAAACTTGCGCCTGTGGCACCGGCGGTCCTTTCATATCGGCATCTTCCTCCTCGCGGTAGTGGCTATCCTCCTCATCAGTCTGCTCGTCAACAGGCCCACCGATGTCGAGGACTACGTCCACAAATCCGGCTATCTGGGCGTATTTCTCATGGGGCTGATCGGGAGCGCATCACCCGTGTGGCCCCTGCCGGGCTCATGGGCCACCTTCATTGCCGCCGGGTTGGGTCTCAATCCCGGATTGCTCGGGCTGGCCTGTGGAATCGGCGAGCCGCTCGGGGAAACAACGGGCTACATGGCCGGGTTCGGGGGACAAGTGGCAGTGACAAATATGAGGGGCTATGGGCGGGTGGAGGCTTGGATGAAGCGGCACGGGGCCATCACCATCTTCCTCGTGTGTGCCATACCGAACGTACTCACCAAGGTGGCGGTGGTCAGTTCAGGGGCTCTCAAATACCCATTCTGGAAATTCTTCCTCTTGTGCTGGACCGGCAAGACGATCAAATCCCTCTTCTTTGCCATAGCGGGTTATTACTTCTTCGAGGCCACGCACGATCTCTTCGAGCGCTTCTTTTAGGGAAGAACATACGGAGGGGCCTTATCTTACGCCGTGAAAGCCGGGAAAGGCACGACCCTTTCATTCGTTTTCCCGCGGCCGGCGCGCGGCGAAGCAAGTGGCTCAGGGGATGGCTTTCCAGCTATAGTTCGGCACTCCACCCCAATCGCTCGGAGGCCAGTAACAAAACCATGCCTTGCCGATGATATCCTCTCTGGGCACGATATCCGCACTGGCCCGGGGCCGATTATCACCGATGATGAAGTAACATCCATCCGGGATGATCTCCGGGGGACGGTTTGCATGGTTGATCTGAATATAAGGCTCATCGAGCATTCGATCGTTGATATACACCCGTCCGTCTCTGATCTCCATCTTCTCTCCCGGAAGAGCAACGATTCGATGGATCACCCCATAGCCCAGTCGGGGGGTATGGAACACAACGATATCCCCCCGTTTGGGAGGACTGAACCAATAAGCCGCCTTGCTCACGATCACCATCTGTCCATTGCGCAGATTCGGCTCCATGCTGATTCCCTTGACCTCGAAGTTGTGCACCACGGACCGGATCGCCAAGAAGATCACCAAGGCCAAAAGGACGGTAAGGAGGATTTCCCGCACGATCTTTTTCATCTGTTTATTCACACATCTCAAACTAAAATAACCCTCGGTCGGCCGCCGGCTCACCGGATCGCACACATCGAAAGAATTATGAAGTGTGATAGAATAGAACCTAAATTTGGAACAAACCCTAGTATATCGAGCCATTGTCTTACAGTCAATCGGCACCCTTCCCAAAAAACAGCGATTGAAGAGAGTGCAGAGACACCTCTCTGCCGCGGGAATTGGGGGTATCCCCCAAGAAAACCCTTTGGGCGGGTGGGTGGGATCGGAGAAGCCTGATCGTTCATCGGACATGGAAGGTTCCGGGGCAAGGTCCGGAATGAGGTGATCATATGGTTAGTCACCCGAGAGTGAAGGCTGCAAAACTGAACCGCTCTTTTCGGGTTCCCTCAGGATGACGATGAGAAAATTGGGGACCTATCCCACCGGAGGTGAGCGGACAGCGCAGGGCTCGGGATGAGAAGATCGTGATCCGACAACCTTCCGAAACGGCATTTTCCAAACCCTTCTCGCGCATGAAAAAGTCAATGAAAGGGAAGCCGCACCCATTCAGTGTTCCCGCCGCAAGATCATAGAGGAATGGCTCCTAGATATGGCAAATTACGAGGAGACACTGATCCAACAGAGCAAGGAAGGGAACGCCGACGCTTTCAACCAACTCGTGGAGAGGTATCAGGGCCAGGTCTATAACGTTTCCCTGCGGATGTTGGGCAATCCTCAGGATGCCGAGGATTTAACTCAGGAGACATTTGTCCTCGCTTGGAAGGCCATTCCTCGATTCAAGGGGGGCAACTTCCGGGCATGGATCCTGCGGATTGCCTCCAATGCATGCACCGATGTACTTCGAAGCCGCAAGGGGCACAGGGTCGATTCCATGGACGAAGTATTCCCGGAATACAATCCCCTGCAAAGCGAGACCGAAGCCCCCGAAGATCATGTGCTCCAAGAGGAAATCGCTCAACTGATCAGCGAACAATTACTCCTTCTCAGCGAAGAACAGCGTCTGGTGATCATTCTGGCCGATCTTCAGGGTCTCAGCTACGAGGAGATCGCCCAGGTGACCAAATGTTCCGTGGGCACAGTCAAATCGCGGCTGAACCGTGCCCGGAGCAACCTGCGCGACCTACTTCTGGAGCACAAGGAACTTTTGCCGACCGAATTTCGTCTATAATTCTGCAAGGGGAAAGGAAAGATGTTCGGTCGGAAAGCACGGAGCACATGTCAGGAGATGAGAGACCTCTTCTCTCCGTATCTTGACGGGCGACTCGACCCGGTTAAGCGGGACCGGATGCTGTACCATATCGAGATATGCCCCGCCTGTCGGGAAGAACTCTCCACGCTCGAAGAGACCGTCAAACTTCTCCGCAGTATTCCCGCTGCCTTTCCCGCACGATCCTTCACCTCTGATGTCTGGCCCCGGAGAAGCGCATTCTTCGGCAAGTATCGCCTGAGGGAGGCCGGCTTGCGGATAGCCACCGCCGCCGCTGCCATGGTACTCTTCGCATCCCTCGCCATAGGGTTCACCGGTGTCTTCGATGAATCTTCACCCGCGCAGGGAATCACCGCTGACAATCATCAGAAACCCATGACCGATCTTTCATCACCCGCAGCAGAAACTCCCGTTGGTGAGATCACCCCCACCTCCCCCTCAAGTACCGAAGGAGGGGACATTGCCCCGCCGGAGGCCACACAGCCGAACACCTCGCCTGGGCTTTTCATCGGGAGCGACCAAACCGGGGCTATCCAGAAGAGCACAGAGACAGGGGAAAGCGCCCCTCCCGAAGCAACCCAGCATACTCCAGAACTCATCTCAGGCTCGCCTTCATGGATCCGATGGATGCAGATAGTGGGTGGCGCCATGGTCGCCGTGCTGATTTCCATCAACATCGTGGCTTGGCGGCGAAGACGATAACGCACGATAGCAAGCAGCAGCGGAGAGGATACATCCATGAGCGGGCAAGCGAGGGTTTCACACGAAGGCCACTCCCGGCTATGGATCACGCTGGTCGCACTGGCGGTAGCAATAGCAGTGATCGTTTTCTTCTGGCGCAGAAGAAACCGCTAGCGCCTCTACACGAGCAGTAGGCCGAAGATTCGAAGTTCAGGAGAGCAACCTCCCCAGTTCAACATCGGAGGGAGATGCAGCTCTCTTCTTAAATCTTAAACTTCGAGGACTCCCTGAATTTCGTCATCAAAGAGCCTCCCGAACAATGGCGCCCCCTTCTCAGCGATGCCACTCGTGTGCCAAGAGTTCCCGTAAACGGTCTTGAACCCTTTCCAGCGGAACAAGCTCCGTCTCACTGCTGATCCGGCGCTTGATCTCCACCGAATTCTGCTTCAGCGTTCGGGGGCTCACGACCACCCGAATAGGGACTCCGATAAGGTCCGCATCGTTGAACTTCACCCCCGCTGATTCCTCTCGATCATCGAACAGAACTTCGAATCCGGCCCGTCTCAGCTCCGAATATAGCATTCCCACCCGCTGGGAAACCTCGGAGTTCTCGATACTCAGCACGCAGAGATAGATGTGATAGGGAGCGATGGCTATTGGCCAGATGATCCCCCGATCATCATGATTCTGCTCCACCGCTGCCGCCAGAAGCCGCCCCAATCCGATGCCATAGCATCCCATCATGATCGGCTTCTGGTTACCCTCTCGATCGAGGTACATAGCTCCCAACTTCTCGCTGAAGATCGTGCCCAATTTGAAGGTGTGCCCGACCTCAATTCCCCTCTTCGAAAGGAGGGTGCCGTCGCAACGGGGACACTGGTAACCTACGCGGGCCAGCGCAATATCCGTCACAATATCCGCTTCGAAGTCCCGGTGGAAGTTGGCATTTCTGAAATGGGTATCTAACTTGTTAGCGCCGACCACAAAATTGGATCCGAGGGTAATGGAATCGTCGGCGATGACGCGGGTGCCGAAGATCCCGATGGGGGAGGCAAATCCCGCCACCCACCCCTTCTCCGCCGCCTCTGCCTCGGTGGCCAACCGGAGATCCACACATTTAAGGGTGTTCTTGAGCTTCACCTCATTGACCTCGAGATCCCCCCGGATGATGACGAAAACGAGCTTGCCATCAGCGGAATAGAAGATCGATTTGATCGTCCGGCTCGGGGGAATCTGCAGAAATTCGGCCACCTCCTCGATGGTCCGCTTGCCGGGGGTAGAAACCTCTTCCAAGGGAAGGGGCCTCTCCTTGGCGATCGGCTTGGTCTTCGTAAAGGTGGCCCTTTCCACATTCGCGGCATAGTCGCACTTGGAACAATAGATAATCTCATCCTCCCCCGAATCGGCCACCACCATGAACTCGTGGGAATGCTTCCCCCCGATGGCCCCGCTATCGGCCTCAACCATCACGGTGGGAAGGCCGCACCGCTCATAGATACGAGTGTACGCTTGAATCATCCGGTTGTAGGTTCGATCGAGCGCCTCGGCGTTGACATCCATGCTGTAGGCGTCCTTCATGATAAACTCGCGCACCCGAAGGAGCCCTCCCCGGGGGCGGGGTTCATCCCGGAACTTGGTTTGAATCTGATAGGGGATCGCGGGCAAGTCCCGATAGCTGTGGATATTCAGCTGCGCCAGTTGAGTGACGACTTCCTCATGCGTGGGCCCGAGGCACAGCCGCCGCTCCCGCCGATCGGTAAGCGTGAACAGCGCCTTCCCGAACGTCCGATTCCGCCCGCTTTCCTCCCACATCTCCAGCGGCTGAAGGGCCGGCATGAGGAGCTCCTGCCCGCCGGCGGCATCCATCTCTTCCCGAACGATCCCTTCGATCTTCCGGAGCACTCGCCATCCCAATGGCAGATACGAGTAGATCCCCGTGGCGACTTGATAGATCATCCCCGCGCGGAGCAAGAGCTGATGACTGATCGTATCCGCATCCGCAGGGACTTGCCGCAAGGTTTTCCCAAAAAGCTTGGACATCCGCATGTGTTTCGCTCCTTACCCTTGTCCCTCAAGAGTGTATCACGGCCGGAACGGATTCTCCACCCCTTGCCCCCAAAATAACGATTGAAGAAGAGAGTGCATAAGACACATCTCTGCCGGGGGATTGGGGGTATCCCCCAAGAAAACCATTTGGGCGGGTGGGTGGGATCGCAGAAGCCGGACCGTTCATGGGGTGTGGGGGGATTCCGGGGCAAGGTCCGGAATGAGGTGAGCATGGTCATTCACCTTGAAGGTGAAGGTTGCAAAGCGAATCGCTGTTTTTAGGTCTGCTCTCGAGGTTGCCCGCCGGAATCGAAGCATGTAAAATGGGAAAGGTTGGGCGCTTTCAATGCCCGCCAAAGGTTACGAATAGGAGGGAGGCCCGATGGATTTTCGTTTCAGCGCCGATGAGGAGGCATTTCGGCAAGAGGTTCGCGACTTCATCAAGAAAGAGGTGCCTCCGGATTTCCGCGGGGCGGATGTGGATTGCCAGTACGAAGAGGAAGCGCGGGAGGATATCCGTGAGTTCGCCGAACATATGCGCAAGAAACTGGCCGCCAAGGGATGGCTGGGCATGGGCTGGCCCAAGAAATACGGCGGCCGGGAAGCTCCCTTCATGTACGATTATATTCTGGCGGAGGAGCTGAACTACCACAAAGTGCCGGGGCGCGATCTTTACGGGGTTTCGATCGTCGGCCCCACCATCCTTCGGCTGGGAACCGAGGAGCAGAAAATCAAATACCTAGGGGAGATCACCCGCGGCGAAGTGGTCTGGTCGGAAGGGATGAGCGAGCCGGGAGCCGGTTCCGATCTAGCCTCGATGAAGACCCGGGCCGAACTCAAAGGCGATGAATGGGTCATCAACGGGGAGAAGATCTGGTCCTCGGGCGCGCACGTAGCCGATCGCTATCTCCTCTTCGTCAAGACCAACTTCGAGGTCCCCCCGAACAAAGGGATCACCTGTTTTATCGTGGATCTCAAGAAGACCAAGGGCATCACCATGCAGACCATTCAGCACATGGACGGCCTGTATGCTTTCAACAGCGTCTGGTTCGATGACGCCCGTGTGCCCAAAGATGCTGTGTTCGGCGGCGAAGGAAACGGCTTCAAGGTCATCCTCGAGACCCTCAACTTCGAAAGGCCCTTCAGCGGACTCGTATGCGTGTACGCCACCGGGGTAGTGGATCAACTGGTCCAATACTGCAAGGAGACCAAACGCCACGGAAGGCCCTTGATCGAAGATCGGGTCATCCGCCAGAAACTCGCCGACTGCGCCGTGCTGCTGGAGGTGGGACGGATGATGGCCTACAACGTGGTATGGAAACAAAGCAAGAACCTCCCCACCCCGAAAGAGAGCACCATGATCAAGCTCTACGGCATCCAGGCCACCAAAAAAGTGTACGATACGGCGATGCAAATCTTGGGCCTCTACGGGCAACTCGACGAAGACTCCAAATGGGCCCCGCTGCGGGGAGAGATCAAATACCTCTACATGCGCGCCATCGGGCTTCTGAGCGCCGGCGGCACACTCGAAATCATGCGCAATACGCTGGCCACTGTGGGCTTGGGCATGCCTCGGGGATAGGCCCCTTCAACAGCAACAAGGAGGAAATGCGATGAACATGCAATTCACCGAAGAACAGGAAATGCTCCGGAAGTTCGCCCGCGACTTCATGACCGATAACTGCAAGAAGGAATACGTCCGGGCGATGGAAAAGGACGAGAAAGGCTATTCCGATGAGGTCTGGAAGGGAATGGCCGAGCTCGGGTGGATGGGACTTGTCTTCCCCGAGGAATACGGCGGGCAAGGGATGGGATTCTTTGAGCTTGCCATTCTCCTTGAGGAAATGGGGCGTGCGTGCATGCCGGGCCCCTTCTTCTCCACAGTGGTCCTCGGCGGCATGACCCTTCTCGAATCGGGCACGGAGGAACAGAAGAAGGCTTTCCTTCCCCAGATCGCGCAAGGGAACCTCAAAATGGCTCTGGCCCTGACTGAACCTGCGGGCACCTTCACCCCGGATGGCATCACCATGAGCGCCAAATCCCAGGGCGATCAATACGTTCTGAACGGCACCAAGCTCTTCGTGAACGATGCTCATGTAGCCGATTGGTTCCTCACCGCCGCCAGAACCCACGCGGGCACCTCCGAGGAAGGGATCACTTTGTTCCTCGTGGATGCCAAGAGCCCGGGCATCGCGATCACCATGCTCAAGACCATCGCCTCCGATAAGCAAGCCGAAGTGGTCTTCAAGGATGTAAAGGTTCCCCGGAAAGATATCGTGGGCACGGTCAACAAGGGCTGGCCGATCATCCAGCGCATCATCGAGCGGGGGGCTATCGGCAAGTGCGCCGAGATGATCGGCGGAGCCCAGCAAGTCCTTGAAATGACCATCCAGTATTCCAAGGATCGGGTGCAGTTCGGCAAGCCGATCGGGAGCTTTCAGGCGGTGCAACATCATGCCGCCAATATGGCCACCGATGTGGACGGCGCGAAGTTCATCACTTATGAGGCCGCATGGATGCTTAGTGAAGGGCTCCCGTGCTCCAAACAAATCTCCATGGCTAAGGCATGGTGCAGCGATGCATATCAGCGGATCATGACCACCGCCCATCAAATCCACGGCGCAATCGGCTTCACCATGGATCACGATCTGCAGCTTTACTTCCGGCGGGCCAAGGCGGCGGAGCTGGCCTTCGGGGATGCGGATTACCACCGCGAACTCATCGCCGCGGCCATGGCCATGTGAGTCTTCCACTTCCCGATGGGGCTCTTGATGGGAGGGTTCCGGCTCGAGGAACCCTCCCATCTTTTTGAGGCTAGGGCGTTTCCAGAAGCCTGCCGATCTGTTCGGGCCCGGGCAATTGCCCTTCGAGTTCCCGAGGAAGCTTGGCCGAAACCCGGTACTCGGCCACGCCGATGGGCTTGGTCGAATCCCTCAGCGCATACTCCACGATGGTCTTATCCTTGCTCTTGCAGAGGATGATCCCGATGGAGGGATTCTCCTCGGGGAGACGGACCAGATCATTGAGCGCGGCGAGATAGAATTGCATCCGGCCCACAAACTCCGGCTGAAATTCGCCCACATTGAGATCTATGGCCACAAGACATCGAAGCAGCCGGTGATACAGCAAAAGATCGATGAAGAACTCCCGATCGCTCACCTTCAGCGGATAGCGGCTTCCCACAAAGGTGAACAAACCGCCCATCTCACTCAAGAAGCGTTCCAACCTCTGGGCCAGTGCCTGTTTGATCTCGGACTCGGTGTGTTCCTCCCCAAGATCGAGAAAATCGAAGATGTACTGCGGCTTGACGGTGAGCTTGGCCTGATCCCGGAGCGGTTCGGGGAGGGTTCCACTGAAGTTCGTCTGGCTCAAAAGGCTTTTCTCGTAAGCCCGAGACTCAATCTGTTCGATGAGGGCCGTCTTGCTCCAACCGCAGCGGGCGGTCATGCGAAGATAGAACTCCCGCTCGGCATCGTCCTTGCACTTCTCCATGATGATGATGTTGTGCGTCCAGCCGATTTCTCGCACCAGCGGTGCGAGTTTCGGTTTATCCCGATAGGTCTGATAGAACATCTTCATCCGCCACAGGCCCGATGGCGAAAAGCCCTTGATGCCGGGGAATTCCCGTTGCAGATCCTGCGAGAGCTTCTCCACCACCGATTTGCCCCACGTATCGCCCTTTTGCCGCTCCACGATCAGCGCGCCGATATCCCAGCAGAGCTCTATGAGTTCGCTGTTGACCGCCTTCAGAGCTTGATACTGGGCGGCACGGATACGGTTCTTGATGAAGGCTAGAAGTTCGGCATACTCGCGGGTGGTAAGCTCAGTGCCCATCGTTGCTCCATGTCCCCGAGGGGAATACACCGGAAAAGCATCACGCGAAAACCATCGTCTTTCCTTCGATCGGCAAGCGGATTTCGATATCGGTATCCCGGAGGTGCTGAA
>Ga0123519_10000773_pt1 | contig 56243 bp, 58 predicted proteins | sample YelNatPaOPRAMG02_FD_87396 | JGI IMG/M metagenome (GOLD analysis project Ga0123519, IMG submission 87396) | Hot spring microbial communities from Yellowstone National Park - Yellowstone National Park OP-RAMG-02 (version 2) | ecosystem: Environmental > Aquatic > Thermal springs > Hot (42-90C) ...
CTTCCCTCCTGTAACTAAAGCTAAACTCATTGTAACCCCTATATTAGCCATATTTGATATCACTCCCCTTATACATAGTGTTTATTAAAAATATACACGAAAGAGTAATTTATGTTCTCTCATAAAACCCTTTTGAATTTACTTATAAGCTCTATTGTTTCTTTCTCTGTCCACTCTATTACCTCTTCCAGTTCACTAAGTGAGGTATATTCAAATGTGTTGTGTTTTGCCAGTACCTTTTCTACAATTAGAGGTATATGGGTAAAGCGAATCTTACGATGAAGAAAAGCAAAACCTGCTATTTCATTTGCAGTGCTAAGGACTGCTGGCGCGGTACCACCACTTTTTAAAGCCTCATAAGCTAGAAGTAAAGATGGAAATTTATTAAAATCTGGTTCCTCAAAAGACAGGGCAGATAACTCTTTTACCCCTAATTTTTCTGTCCAGGAACTACTCCACCGACTGGGGAAACTAAAAGCATACTGAATAGGCAATCTCATATCAGGGAAGCTGGCTTGAGCAAACAATGCACCATCAGTAAACTCTACCATTGAATGAACTATACTTTGAGGGTGAATATAAACAGAGATTTTATCTCCTGTAACTCCAAATAACCAATAAGCTTCTATTATTTCTAATCCCTTATTCATTAAAGTAGCTGAATCAAGTGTTACTTTTTCTCCCATTTTCCAGGTAGGGTGCAGGAGTGCCTCTGATGGTGTTACTTCTTCTAACTGTTTCTGTGTAAAGTTACGGAAAGGTCCTCCAGATGCAGTAAGTATTATACGGGATATCTCACTATCAGGAAAGCCCTGCAAACACTGAAAAATAGCACTATGCTCACTGTCAACCGGCAAAATTAAACGATTATACTTTCTAGCCAGTTCCATTACTAACTTTCCACCCAACACAAGTGCTTCTTTGTTAGCCAGAGCTACATTTTTCCCTGACTCTAGTGAAGAGAGCGTTGGTTTTAGACCCAAATTGCCACTTACAGCAATTAATACTTGCTCAGCTTCTGGGTAAGTAGCTATTCTTTTTAGTCCTTCCATTCCATAGTATATTTCTAGGTCAGGGAAAATATCTCTTACAACAGAAAAGCCATCCTTTGTAGCGACAGAAACAGAAGCTGGAGAAAACTCTTTAATCTGTTCTATCAGTAACTCCGTATTATTACCTCCTGCTAAAGCAACTACTCTTAATCTGTCTTTAAACTTTCTAACTATCTCAAGAGCTTGCCTTCCAATAGAACCTGTTGAGCCTAAAATTGCTATCTTCTTCATTTTATTTTAATACCAGTGTTAAAAATAAATAGGCACCAAAAGATGCAGTAATCACACTATCACATCTATCTAACAATCCCCCATGTTCTGGTAACCAATTACCAGTGTCTTTAACACCTATACTTCTTTTTAATAATGATTCCATAAAGTCACCAATTACAGAAAATATACCAATTACAACTCCTAAAGGTAAAGTTAGTGAGAAAGGTAAGTTTACAAACCACTTTCCAATTAATAAAGTAACTATAACTGCTGCTACTAATTCCGTAATTGTGCCTTCCAGTGTTTTGGAAGAACTAATTTTAGGGCAAATTTTATGCTTCCCAAACCATCTTCCAATGCCATTTGCAGACATATCTCCGATGCCATTAGCCAAAATTATAAGAAGAAACAACTTCAATCCATAATGTAAATTGCAAACAAGCACAAGAAAACTAAATAAGAAAGGTATATATATTATACCAAATACAGTAGAAGTAACTCCAGTAATTATTTTTTCTAAAGAGGATGAAGAAAAGAAAATTAAAAAAATAAAGAGTAATATACTTATTCCACCTATAGATAAAGCTAATCCCTCAAAATTATTACAGTAGGCAAAGTAATAAATTAGAACTGTTCCTAAATATCCAATCCAGCGATAAGGGTAAATCTTTTTTACTTCTAAAATAGAGAAAAATTCATAGAGACATACAAGAGAAAAGGTAAAAATTGTAATAGTAATAACAATTTTTCCTCCTAAATACAAACCCACAGTAAATGAAAGCAACAAAATACTAATGATTGCTTTAACTAATAGTTTCAAGTAACCCTTCCTCCTCCAAATCGTCTTTCTCTACGCTGAAAATCTAGGATAGCCTTATAGAAATCTTCCCTGCTAAATTCTGGCCAGTATTTAGGAGTAAACCAGAATTCAGTGTATGCACATTGCCAGAGTAGAAAATTACTTAAACGCATCTCCCCACTTGTTCTAATGAGAAGGTCGGGGTCAGGTAAGCTAGCAGTATAAAGATAAGAAGAAAAAAGGTGTTCATTAATTTGCTCAAGCATAAGACTACCCCTTTTTACTTCCTCTGCAATTTTTCTTGTTGCATCTAAAATTTCTACCCTGCTACCGTAATTAATTGCTAGATTAAGTAACAATTTAGAATTTTTAGAAGTAATCGTTTCTGTATCTTCCAAAGCTTTTCTAACTACCAGTGGAATTTTTTCTAACTTTCCAATAACTTTAATCCTGATACCAGCCTGAAGAAGTTCTTCTCTCTCTTTAATTGCAAAATGACGGAACATATAAAGTAGATACCTTATCTCCTGGATTGAACGGCGCCAATTTTCTAATGAAAATGCATAAACAGTAAGTATCTTTACAGCAGCTTCTACAGCTCCTTTACATATCTCCTTTAATACATTTGCTCCTCGTTTATGTCCTTCTAAAAGAGAAAGTCCCTGGCAGTGTGCCCATCTCCTGTTACCATCCATTATTATAGCAATATGATAAGGGACTTTCCCTTGTTTAATTTTGTTCAATAAGTTTTCTTCCAAAATCTTGCACCACTGTAAGGGAAACCTCTTTTTCTTTCTCTATTTTTACGCGAATCACACGAAAATTAGAAAAAGAAAAATCTATTTTCCCTGTAAAACTTAAATTTACAATACTAAACCCCTCATAATTCAACTGTATAATAGCCTCTTCTAGAGGATAGCCAATAAGAGAAGTAAATTCCTTACTCAAATATCTCCTTTTGCTTAGCTTCTATTAATTTTTCTATTTTTTCCATAAATTCATCTACAATTTTTTGTATTTTATTACTTGCCCGTTCGCTTTCATCTTCAGTGCATTCTCCATTTTTTTCCATTTTCTTTATTTGTTCTATAGCTTCTCTGCGGATATTTCTTAATGCAACCTTCCCTTCTTCCCCTCTTTTTTTAACCATTTTCATCAGTTCTACTCTTCGCTCTTCAGTTAGTGGTGGTATAGGAATTTTAATTAAATTACCCTCTATGGAAGGATTTAATCCAAGATCAGATTTTAAAATGGCTTTTTCAATGTCTTTAATTATACTTCTATCCCATGGCTGAATTAAAAGCATTCTTTTGTCAGGAACAGTAATATTGGCTACCTGTCTAATAGGCATAGAACTTCCGTAACAATCTACTTTTATCTTGTCCAGTAAAGCTGGAGTTGCTCTACCAGTTCTAAACAAAGCTAAATCTCTACTTAAAGCTTCTAGCGATTTTTGCATCCTTTCCTTTGCTTTGTTATAAAAACTTTCATCTAACACAGTGTTCTTACCTCCTATTTTATTCTTTTACAATGGTGCCAATATTTTCTCCTACTATAATTTTAAACAGGTTTCCAGGGGCAAATATATTAAACACAATAATTGGGAGTTTATTTTCCATACATAAAGAGATAGCTGTAGCATCCATTACTCTAAGCCGCTTCATCAAAATATCTAAATACTCTAGTTCTTTTAATTTGGCAGCAGATGGGTAATCTTTTGGGTCGGCATCATAAACACCATCTACTTTAGTGCCTTTAAGCATTGCTTCTGCATTTATCTCCAGTGCTCTCAATGCTGCAGCCGAGTCGGTAGTAAAAAATGGATTTCCCGTGCCAGCAGCAAATATAACAATTCTACCTTTTTCCAGATGCCTGATGGCACGCCGTCTAATATAAGGTTCTGCAATAGCTTTCATCTCAATAGCAGTCTGTACTCGTGTTTCTAACCCCTCGTTCTCCAGGATACTTTGTAAAGCTAAAGCATTAATTACAGTAGCTAACATACCTATATGGTCAGAAGTAGCCTGTTCAATTGTTACATTACCTTTAAATTCTCTCCCTCTCCATATATTACCTCCGCCAACTACAATAGCTAATTCTACTCCTAGAGAATGAACCTGTTTAATTTCACTAGCGACCTTACCGATTCTTTCAGTAGAGACTCCCCACCCCCCTTCTCCTGCCATCACTTCCCCACTTAACTTTAGCAAAATTCTTTTATACCTTATCCCCCCTCCCACATTCACTCTCCTCCTAATTCAAAACGAACAAATCTCCTCACCTGGATATTCTCTCCAAGTTTCCCTATATATTGTTTAATAAGAGCTTCAACTGTAATTTTATCATCTCTAATATATGGCTGTTCTAACAAACAAACATTTTTAAAGAATAACTTTTCCAATTTTCCTTCTGCAATCTTTTCCAATACAGCAGGAGGTTTACCTGATTTTTCTGCCTGTTCTTTATAAATTGCTTTTTCTTCTTCAATTATTTTTAGGGGTACATCTTTCCTTGATACATATAATGGCTTAAAAGCAGCTACTTGCATTGCAATCTCTTTAAGTAAATATTGGAAATCTTCTGTCTTGGCTACAAAATCACTTTCACAATTAAGCTCTACCAGCACCCCGATTCTGCCTTCTCCATGTATATAAGCACCAATTTTACCTTCTTTTGTTACTCGCCCAATTTTTTTATCTGCAAGTTCAATCCCCTTTTTCCTTAAAAACTTTATTGCTTCTTCCATATTTCCTTTAGTTTCTATTAATGCAGTCTTACAATCCATTATCCCCGCACCAGTCCTATTGCGGAGTTCTTTAACTGCAGCAATGTCTACTTCTTCCATTTCTAAAACTTACTCTTAGCTGGAGTAACTAAGAGTCTCTGCCTCCTTTCATAATTAAACTTCTGCTGGCATAGGAGTTTCTTGAATTTTTTCCTCTTTCAAATCTTCTTCTAGCATTTTCTTTTTTTCTATTTCCCCTTTAGCTTCTATTACAGCATTAGCAATCTCGCCAGCAATTAATTTTACTGCTCTGATTGCATCATCATTACCAGGAATTACATAACTAATCATATCCGGGTCACAATTTGTATCTACAATAGCTACTACAGGAATGCCTAACTTAGCAGCTTCTGTAACAGCAATTTTTTCCTTGCGTGGGTCTATTATAAATAATGCATCAGGAATACGTGGCATATCTTTTATACCTTCCAGGTTCTTTTGCAACTTCCTCAGCTCTCTCTCCAGCATATTAGCCTCTTTTTTAGATAGTAAACTAAATTCTCCATCTTCTTTCATTTTTTCTAGTTTCTTTAGTCTTTCTATTCTTTTTTTAATAGTATCCCAGTTGGTAAGAGTTCCTCCTAACCAGCGATTATTTACATAGAACATCCCACATCTTTGTGCTTCTTCTATAACAGATTGTGCTTGTTTCTTGGTGCAAACGAAAAGAATTATTCCTCCATCTGAAACTACTTTTTTTATAAACTGGTATGCTTCTTTTAGTAACTTTACTGTCTTTTGCAAATCAATAATATAAATCCCATTCCGCTCTGTAAAGATATATTTCTTCATCTTGGGGTTCCAGCGTCTAGTCTGATGTCCAAAGTGAACTCCTGCTTCCAGAAGTTGTTTCATCGTAACCAAGCAATTTACACCTCCTTTTTTAAATAGATTGTTTCATCAGTATAACATAACTTTTATTAACAATCAAGAAGTTAAAAAAGTTTTTTAGAAAAAAATTTTTAAAACAAATTGGTTGAAAAGTAGCTTGTTTGTATGCTATAATCCTTTCTAAGGGAAAGGGGAATTTTTGTTACCCCAAAATACATTAAGGAGGTATAGTGTTATGAGAAGTCTTAAAGTAAACAGGGGGGTTATTTATAGCTTTGCAGTTCTCTTAATTATCCTTGTTTTTCTCCTTATCTCAATTATGAGTTGCGGAGGCGGAGGAGCGGGCTTTTCCGACGGCAGGATACATGTTTCTCTCATTGGTGATTGGCCTAACAATAGCTTTTGTGTTGAACTGCTAAAGCGGGTTATTCTGGAGCCGCTTAGCGATAAGTTACCTGTCCTTATAAACGCCAGTGCTTTATCGACAATGGACGCACAAACACGTGAAGATGTCCGCAATATCTATACTGCGGGGCGTCCGATAGTTCTACTAAGCGCCGATCAAACTCAGATTGACGAATTGGTCAACATGGTTGGGAAAAAGGAAAAAGTAAAATTTGCTACCCTTAAGGATAATCCCACCTCAACTGCTCCCGCTATTGGAATTGATAGCGATCCTGGATGTCCAGCTTCTTATCAACTTTTAACTTCATCGTCCGATATTGCCGCTGTAAAACGTGAGGTCGATGGATTCCTATCTTGGTTGCTTGCGGATAATATGCGAAGAAGACCCCGAACTTCTTCTATAAACGCTTCAAATGGCACTGATCTCCGGGAGCTGGCTGAACTACCGCAAGCCACACAGCAATGGAGTGGAAATATTGCCTTTTACCAGTTAACGACCACCGCTCAAACGCTATATTCCCACGCCAATAACGCATACTACACAGGATGCACCGTAGAGCTGAATGGAAATACCTCCATTAACCCATATGCCTTTAAGGTAGCTGCCCTTGCTGGCTGGGCTGGAGTTGCCACTGTAGACAATTGGTCCGATTTTGCAGATATAATTCTCCATGAACCCCTGCCAGCTTCAGTTCAAAGCACAACAAGCTATACCACAGGATTTAGCGTATCCTTTTCTGGAGGAGTAACATTTAACGCGGTCGGCCCGGGAATAACCACTACAGAAGGCGGTACCTGGAGCGAGTCTACTACAGTTGCTGTTCCTAATATCACAATTTTTAATACGTCATCATATCCTTTTACAGGACCGATGATTTTATATCCGTCTCCGCTAATAGAAGTTGGAGGCCCCATGTATCAGGTGGAGTGGGATTTACACGACAACGTATCCAGCTTTAACTTCAATGGAAGCTGGTATGCAGTTTATACCTTGCAACCTTCCGTCCAGAAACCCTTTCAAGTTGACACTTCGATTTTTGTTTTGGGTAAAGAAGTTATCTCCAATCCTGGATCTCCCATTGAAATAGTTACAAAAGACGTAATGCTAGGCGGATTAACCACAACAGTGGACTTTTGACCAGTGTCAAGGGCTCCCTCCGTATTGCTCCGGGCAGGGAAGTTAGTTTGTTAACTCTAAATCTATACTGAATCTCTGCCACAATTTAGAGGTGCTTGCCCCTGGCTTAGAATGTGAGGGCATAAGAAATGTGAGGAGAGGGGGGAGATATTCTTTCGTTTTTAACATCCGAGCTTTAGAAAGCTGGGATGTTAAATAGACTTTTTGGATTTTGGGTTTGTGGTTTTTTAATTGCATTTTCCGGGATGAATATATTGGAGTTAAATAGAGAATTAATTAGAGATATAAAGAAGCTGTTAGAGGACTTAAAGTGGTGGGTTCCTTTAAGTCATATCCTTTCTTTGAAAAAAGAAGAATTTGAAAAAGTTTGGAATGATTTTTTGTTTTTTAATCAAAGGTGTAATTTATTTAATAAAGAGTATCTACAAGAAGTTAAACAGTTAATCTTATTACTTATAGAAGGAAGAGAAGATTTAGATTCTTTAAATACGGAAAAACTCAGTTTATTAAAAAGTTTTATAGCTTCCCTGGAAGATTTTAAAAATTTTTAAAGAGAAAGTATAAGTGGAAAAGATGCGAAATTTTTTGTTTAATTTTAAAATACCTCTCCCAAGCTTGTATATTTAGATGCATTTTTCTGAATAATGATTTTGAAAGTATTTTTGATAGTTATGGTCATTTAATATTTCCAAAACCCAATCCCAATTTTTACAATACCATTCTACTGTAAGCTTAATACCTGAACGAAAGTCTATCTGTGGTTTCCATCCCAGGTTTCTAGTTTTTTGAGAATTGAGGGCATAACGATAATCATGTCCTGGTCTATCTTTTATAAATTTAATTAAACTTTCAGATTTCCCCATTATGGACAGGATTAATCTTGCTACCTCTAGATTCTCCCATTCTTCTTCGCTACCAATATTATAAATTTCTCCAACTTTCCCCTTCTCTAAAATTGTAAGCAATGCTTTGCAATGGTCTTCTACATATAGCCATTCCCGTTTATTTCTACCATCTCCGTATATGGGTAAACTTTTGTTGTATTTTGCACGAATAATCATAACTGGAATAAATTTTTCTGGATACTGATAATAACCATAATTATTAGAAGCCCTCGTTATTATTACAGGTAAAGAATAGGTGTGATAATAAGCTAATGCCAGCAGATCGGAAGAAGCTTTAGAGGCTGCATACGGACTTGAAGGCTTTAAATGTGCAGTTTCAGTGAACCTTCCCTCGAGGATACTTCCATACACTTCATCAGTTGAAATTTGCAAAAACAACTCCACTCCTTTATTTAATGCTTCCTCCAAGAGCACCTGTGTGCCAGCCACATTTGTTAATATAAAAGGGAAAGCTCCACTTATACTTCTATCAACATGTGTTTCTGCAGCAAAGTTTATAATTATATCTATTTTCTCATCAACCAAAATACTCCGAACTAACCTGTTGTCAAGGATATCACCGCAAACAAACTTATAAATGTTGCTATTTTGCTCAAATTCAATTAAATTCTTTCTCCTTCCTGCATAAGTTAACTTATCTAAATTTACAATAAAATAAGGTAAATTTCTACTAATAATATATCGTATAAAGTTTGTGCCTATAAAGCCACAACCACCAGTAACAAGTAATCTTTTCATCTGGAACTCTTTATTACTAAATTATTTGCTAAATAAAGTGTATCAAAGGTACCTGCATCTGTCCACCAGCCCCGGAGTATATCATATTCCAGTTGCCCTATCTTAAGATAATAATTATTCACATCAGTAATTTCAAGTTCGCCTCTTTGGGAAGGTTTTAAACTCCTGATAACAGAAAAAACACTGGAATCATAAAAGTAAATACCAGTAACACAAAAGTTACTTTTAGGCTTTCTGGGTTTTTCTTCAATAGAAACTATTTTACCATCTTTAAACTCTACTACACCAAAGCGTTCAGGTGTCTTTACCTCCTTTATTAAAATCATTGCCCCAGAAGGTTGCTTTTTAAATCTCTCCACATAATTTTTTATATCATCTTCAAAAATGTTATCTCCAAGTATCACTACCATTTTATCATTACCACAAAATTTTTCTGCAAGTCCTAGAGCTTGAGCTATCCCACCTGCTTCATCTTGAACTCTATAAGTAAATTCACAACCAAACTCCCTTCCACTACCAAGCAAACTGACTACAGCTCCTATATGTTCTATACCTGTTACTACCATAATATCAGTAATACCAGCTTTAATTAGTTTTTCTAATGGATAGAAGATCATAGGCTTTCTACCAACTGGTAGTAAGTGCTTATTTGTTACTTTAGTAAGTGGATAGAGGCGTGACCCTGTTCCACCTGCAAGAATTATCCCTTTCACTTTTCATCCGAACTTTTTTTCTCACTATTGTTTAAGAAGAACTGCCATATCTTCTATCTCAAGTCTAATTAAACCTAACTGAGAAAGGTCTTTCATAATTACTACTATTAAAGGAGGCAGAGATTTAACCAAAAATTTTAGTTCTGTCCCTTCAATAAGAAAAGCATTTACTGAATCCCATTTTAATTCTTCTACTGCACCTAAAATAGTAGAATAAACTCTAGCAACCGAAGCTCCTATTACTTCGCTATTGAGCTCCTCCTTAAGCGCTTTTGCAATTATCATACCATCTTCCCCCACTAAAATTACCCCTGATACACTTGGAATATTATTTAATCTAGCTAATATCTCTTCCATTGTAATTTTTATCCCTCCCCTGTTATCTCTATCATAAAAAAGTAAACGGGGTAAGCTTGCTTAAGCTTACCCCGCGCAACTGTTGCACTACTACAAGTTTTAGAACTTGACCTTTAACTGGGTGGTTAGACGATTAGCTCTGTACTGGTCAGTAGGAGTAGGTAATGTTTCGTCAACATCATAGAACTTGTAATCTAAAGCAAGAAAAGTATCGTTGTTGAATTTGTACTTTAAACCAAAACCAGGAACCATAGTTTTCATATCATGGTTGGTACCACCATCATCTATACCATCCTGCTTTACATATTCAAAATTACCCTGAACACTGAACTTCTCTGTGAGGTCATAAGTAACTCCAAGGTGAGTGAAGCTAACTTTATAATCGGTTGAGTAGGTAGCATAATCTCTCTCAAATTTGTAGTATTCAAATCCTCCAAAGAGATGGAACTTACCACCGAAGTCATACTTTCCACCTACATCGATAGTCCATTGGTCACCTTTGTCAGTACTATAGTTTTTGAAGAAATAATCCTGATTGCCATAGCGGTTGCCAGTTGAAAAGTCTTTCTCATCTGTAGTAGCATTGGTAGGGTCAATTTGTTGTAGATAACGGAAGTTACCATAAACTTCTCCAGCTCCGCCGAACATATAAGAAGCACCTGCTTCAAATCCTACACGGTTAGGTTGATAAAGTCCCGGGCGAACTGCACGACCAAAGGTGCCCCAATCCCAACCATTGTGGAAGCTGTCTTCGTATGCTCTTTCCCAGGTCTTATGGTATCCAAAAGGATCATAATTGGGCTGGGTATAAGCAAAAACGCCGCGAACAGCAAGATTTTTACCTATTTTCAAATCTGTGCCTACATTCATTAGATAACCACTTGCTCGGTCAACTGCATCTTTTAGATTGTTATCAAATTGAGTACCTGCAAATTCTCCAAAAATATTGAATGTGCCATCTCCACGAAGGTCATATTTAGCGTTAAAGCCATACATAATTTCATCGCGATAAGTTGCAGTAGGCATTGGATGGGAAGCATAATCTTCAGCTAGTCTCATAAAGGCACCAGCGATATGGAGGTTCTTTATATCATAACCAGCCCATATCCCATACAGATAGTTATCCATCCCAGTGGCACTTTGACTAATAGGGGTCAGCAATTGATAACCGGCTTCAGGAGGGGCTGCGAATGCATTAACATTCATAGCCATAAATGCTTCAAGTTTTACCTTATTATATAGAACCCCATCAAAATCAAAGCCATGCAGTGGATATATATCGTTGTCATCATAGAAGTAAGCATTTCTTACACCATAGAACATATTGCTGGAAACATTCTTTAAATTGAAGTCACCAAACTGTCCGTTAAAGTTCCAGGTTCCTCCTTTTGTTTTAAACCAAGCATTATTCAAATTGAAATAATACTCGTCAAAACTTGTTGAACCTATTCCCACACCAGGCTCATAACCGTAAGGAGGAGCAATACCCCAGTGAGCTGCCTGAGTGAAGCTACCAAATACATTATAAAGAGTGAACTCTCCACCAGCAGTTACATTATCAGTTATATCATAACCAACATTTACATCCAGGCGGTTTACCATAGATACTCCCTGAATTAAAGGAAATTCATGACAACCACTAGTATCTGAAGTTGCGCTAGCAGCAGGACGAAGTGTTGCTCCACCACCAAAGTGGTCAAACCCTGGCACTACACTACCACCAACTACAGAACCTGGAGTTCCTGGAACTGGAGTAGCATTATTATCTTCCAAACCTATATCATTTACTATACTCCGGAAAGTTCCGTGAACCTTTAACTTCTCCAGTTCTGCTACTCTGCTAGTAAGTTTACCAAGAGAATCTTCTATATTATTTACTCTTACTCCAAGAGCATCTAACTCATCACGATACTCTGTAAGGAGTTTATTTACAGTTTCAAGATCCTGCTTGGTAGCATAAGGAGACAGGTCTGGAGGTTGAGGGATGGAAGCCTGTAGCGCTTCTAGTTTGGCTATAACTCTTGCTACAACCATAGCCATTTCGTATCTTGTAAGTGTGCGGTCCCCCTTAAACGCTCCATCAGGATAACCCTGCACCAGGCCTTTTTGAGAAAGCTGCTCCACTGCATCGTATGCCCAGTGATCTTGTGGGACATCCGAGAATGGGTCAGCAAGTACTGGCATAGTAAAGGCCAACACTAATGCCAGTGTCACAAACAATGCTAACTTCTTCATAAAATCAAACCTCCTATTTATATTAGCTTAACCTGAAGTTTTTGTCTGCCTACCCGGAAGAGTGTCCACTGTTTCCTCTTTCCTATTCCATTAACTTCAGGTAACCGCAACCTCTACTTGCAAGTGAACTTGCGACTAATACCACACTTCACCTCCTTCTTTGTCATTATTAAGTTCTACTTGTAGTAGAGTTTTGGTTCTATAATTTGACATTATAATTCTTTAACTTATAAAAAACTCCTTCTTTTTTTAAAATTTTTTTATAAAAATTTACTTTAAATTAATATTTTAAAAATACATTATAACAATAAAGATAAATTATGTCAAGAGAATATTACTTTCCTGGCACTTGCGTGTGTGCCTGGTAGTTAGATTTAGGTGGTAGATTTTGTGAGAGAAGTGGTAGTAACAGTTGGAGAAGTGACTTCTACAGATGCATCTTCCCAGAAACTAGTGAAGTTACAGTTCTTGAATAAAAAAATTCCCTAAAAATGAAGGAATTTATAAAAGGATGAGTAATCCATCCAGTTAGATGAAAAATATCTACTCTTAAAGTTACTTGTGGACTGGAAGAGGAAGCAGATGGATAAATTTAACCAAGTAATTGAATGTATCAAGAAATACAATCCTGAAAAGATAATTCTTTTTGGTTCTTATGCTCGTGGCGAGATTGATGAATACAGTGACCTCGATTTTGTAGTTATTAAAAAAACAAAAAAGAGATTCCTGGAAAGATTAATTGAAGTTGCAAAACTCATAGATAATGATTTAGGTCAGGTGGATGTTTTCGTGTATACTCCTAAAGAATTTCAAAGAATGATAGAATGGGAGAACCCTTTCATAGAGAATGTTTTAAAAGAGGGGAGAGTAATATATGAAAAAAAATAAAGAGGAAGCCTTGCGATGGCTAAAACAGGCAGAGTATAACTTCCAGGTTGCCGAGAATAATCTTAATGCAAATTTTTATTCAGCTTCTTGTTTTATGAGTGAACAATCTGCACAGGCAGCTTTAAAAGCTTATCTTATCTTTAAGAGAAGTAGACCAGTATTATGGATTCATTCTATTAAAAAACTTGCTGAAAATTGCCTGCAATATGATGAGAAGTTTAAAGAGATAGTGGAATACGGCAAGATATTAGACAGATATTACATTCCCACAAGATACCCTGACGCTTTGACGCCACCTGCTGTTCCTTATGAGATTTACACTGAGAGGGATGCATCAGAGGCAATAAGCTTTTTAAGGAAGATTTTGGATACGGTGAAAAGAGGGATAGAAGAGGCAGAAACTTTCTAACTGAACTTCATTTATATATATTTTTAGGCACAGTTTACGAATTACCAGATACTCAAGCTATTGCCTGTCCAGAAGTATTTATTTTCGGTGTCCTCTTCTTTTAATCCTTTGCTTTCTAAAAGTTCCTTAATTTTTGCCTTTTCGTTTTTAGTAAGGTTTTCTGGGAGAAAGGGAATTCTCTGAGGTAGCGTAAAATAATAAAGCTTTAGTTTGCAAAATTTTTCTTCTTTCTTCAGTAAGAATATAAACAGTTTTTCTTCTATCTGCAAGTATTCTATCATAGTTTCTCCAAATTTCAGTTTCTCTTTAATATAAGAAAGAGAAACTGAAGCAAAACTGTGTGGCTTTGAAGTATAAAGAAACTTCTTTCGTTTTTTATCTAATAAAAAAAATGAAGGTAAAAGAAATGAAGTAATAAAAAGCTGGCAAGCTAGAGAAGTAATTTCTTTAGACTTTGAGATAACTTTGTATCGCCTGTAAGATTTTATACAGAGTAAAAATTGTAAAGCCTGTTCATTTAGTCCATAGTTAAGATAAAAAAGGAAAGTTTGTTCATAAAATCCCTCTTCCTCTTCCCACTTAAATTCACCTAAAAAAATGTCAAATTTCCACATATCTTCTACAATCTCTTTAATAATATCAGAAGCTAAAGAAAAATTATTTTGCAAAAAAGCAACTTTCTCTTTAAGATACAGGAGATTTCTATCTATTAAACTGTGAGAAAATTTTACTGCATTTTCCATTCCTTTCTCTATTAAAAGTAAAGCTTCTGTTATTTTGCCCATTTCTATATTTAAAGAGGCCTCTTCATAATAAAGCCAGGGTAAAACAAAGTTAAACCCGCTCTTAAAGACTTCCGAAAATGCAGATCTTAATACCCTCATACTATTTGCAAAATCCTTTCTCATTCTAAACAGTTTACTCTGCTCTAACCAGAATAAAATTGCAAAAACCTTGTCATCTGCTTCCAAAGCTGTGTTTAAGGCTTCTTTAAGGGAGATTTCTATTTCATCCACCTTATTAAGCTTTCTTGCACTTTCTGCTAGTAGATAAGTTGCATTTAGATATAAATCTGTAAATTCTTTTAGCCTCATAATAACTTTTGTAACTCTAAATACCCTTTTATAATTTCCTCTAAACCATTCTATAAAGCTTTCAGTAAGTAGTAACAAGGCCTTTTTCCATCGAAATCCCATCTTTCGGCTAAGACTATAGGCTTTCATTAATTTTTCTTTAGCTTCTTTTATCTTCCCCTGATAGATTTTTACTAGAGCCAGATAAAAGAGAGTTTCTTCTAGCCAGTATTTCCAATTATTCTTCCTGAACCACTTTTCTACTTCTTCTAGGGTCCTGTTTGCTTCTTCTAATTCTCCAAGCAGATACGCCATTTTACCGTATAATAGTTTTGAAAGCATCTTTAAAGTTGGTGGATAATCTCTCCTCCCCTCTATTTCTTCCTGCAACTGCAGGTATACTCTACGGAAATAAAAAAGCTCACGAAGCAGTTTACCTTCTCTTCTAGCTTTTACACCTTCCAGAAGTTCTTTCCATATTTCTTTGGTGTCTAATAACTTAATATCTAGAGAGGATAAAGATTTCCCTTCAAATGCTTTATCTAAATCAAATTCAGCAGGTATAGCACTCTTTAAAGAATATAGTTTTTTAATTTTACCTTTAAATAGCCATATTATACCAAGATATTTAAGTGGCAGATCCCTAAAAATAGGAGAGAAAATTTCTTTAGTTTTTCTTAAAGCGGAGAGGCAAAGCTTTATTGCAAGGTCAGTTTCTCCCCAGAGTAAAAATTTTTTAATTTTTTTAATTTCATCTAAATAAGAGAGAAAAGGAGAAAACTTTTTTTGCTCTTCCTGCCATTTATTAAATAAAGAATAGAGCGAGGTTTTCTCTCCTTTATTTAATAAAAAATCAAAATAATTATCTATTATTTTTAGTCGTACCTCTTCTTCATCTAACGATTCTGCCAGAGTTAATGCTTCTCTAAAGTAACTATCTGTAAGTTCATAGCCACCTTTTTTCTGATGAAATAAAGCTAGCTTTAGCAGCAGTCGCAATCTACTTCGCCTTTCTCCAATGGCAGTTCTAATTTCTAAAGCTTTGCGTAGCATTGTTAGTTCACTTGCAAATAACTTTAATTTGTCACAGAAAAAAGCTTCAAGCTCACAGGTTAAAGCAACCAGTCTCCATAATCCCAGATTTAATGCTTTCTTTAAAAATTCATCCATTAACTCTAAAGCTTCTTGATTTAGACCCAATATTTCGTAGTTTTTCTTAATCCGCCATAATATTTTCTCTCCCGTTACCTCCTCCCCTAGGTACATAACTATTTCCATAGCTTCTTTACAAATCTTTATACTCCCTGTAAGATTACCAAGATGTGTAAGTAAATCTGCTTTTAGTTCTAGAAAAAATAACAAAAGGTTTCTTGGAAAAACAAACTCCCATTTATCACTTGTCCCTTCTACCATCTGCCCCAGGCCTAAAAATTTCTCTAATGGTGTAAACAATTTTTCTCTAAATTCTTCTTCAGAGTAAGATTCAAATACAGCTTGACGAAATATCTTTTTTTCTCCAGTAAAAAATCTTAATCTACACCTGTCTTCGGGCAGGTAATATTGATATTGCCATTGGACTGGTAGATAAACCTTTATCTCTTCCTGGTCTTCTTTGTTTTCTTCTTCCATAAATAATTTTAGTTCTAGAAAGCATTTTAATTTACTATCCAGGCCTTCAAGTAGAGCTAATGCTTTCTGCCAGTAAGCTTTAGCTTTGGGAAAAAGAGAAAGATGATAAAAAATCTCCCCCTGGGAGAACAAAAAGTATGCTAATGCTTCTCTAAATTCTCTTTCTTTTACTTTATTTATTATATAATCAAGCATTTCTTTTGCTTTTATTTTATTGTCCTCTTCTAGAAGTGCTTTAAAACTTTCCCACTTTTGTATAATATCCTTTTCCCACCCCCTTACTATAAGAACATTTGAAGTTGAAAAAAGTTTGTTATATAAAATCTTTAAAACCTTATTTTCTACCTCTGTTGTAGAATAAAGAGAAAGTTCTGCAAGTAAACCTGTTAACTTATCTCTTAGAGAAAGTTTTGCATAAAAGAGAGCTTCTACAATTTTTGCTTTAATCTCGAAATAGGAGCCAAGTTTTGAAGCTACATCCTTAAGTAACTCTAAAAATTCTATAGCGGAATCCCAGTCTCTCTTTCCAATAAAAGATAAAATATAAAGAATGAGAAGCTCTCCAAATTCTTGAGAAATTTCATCCCCACAACGAGCAATAAACTCTTTACGTCCTCTTTGTGTAGGGATATTTAAGAGCCTTCGCATTAAGTCTTTTGCAGAGCTCATTAATTTTTCTTATGAAGAAAGAAATATATAACTCAAGAATTTGTAAATTAGCTTAGCTACAGTAAACTGTGGATAATCTAAACCAGCTATTGGTGCTAGTTCCACTACATCAAAACCTACAATCTTTTTATATATAGCTAGCTGGCGTAAAAATAAAAGCATCTCCTGCCAGAGCACTCCACCAGGTTCAGGACAGGTAACAGCAGGTATAATTGCGGGGTCAAACACATCTACATCTATACTTACATATACAAAGGAAGGAAGGAGGTCAAAAATTTCTTTCATTTTAATAACAAATTGGTTTCCAGGGAAAAGCGAAATTTTCTCTCTTTTAATAAACTCCCACTCTTCACGGGAAAAAGAACGGACCCCTGTAAGTACAAGAGGCACTTTCTCTTCCTCTATAATCCTTCTAGCTACACAAGCATGGCTGTAAAAGGAGCCTTGATAAACATTTCTACAATCTGTGTGGGCATCTAGGTAAACAACCCCCGGGTTAGCAGGAAAAAACTTTTTTATATTACTTATAACAGGTATAGTTACAATATGGTCTCCACCTATAGTAATTAAAAATTTTCCATCTTTATAAACTCTTTTTACCTGTTCCGATACAAGTTTTTTAAGCAGTTCCCATTCTAAAACATTTTCTATAGAAGGTAAGGTAGCCAGACCCAGACGGGAGACTTCTCCCCCGGTCTCTTCATCCCACATTTCTAAATTATCCGATACTTCAAATATTGCCCCGGGAGCATTTTCCGTTCCTCCACGAGAAGAATAACTTCTGCCATAGGGAACAGGCAAAATTATCACTTTTGCCTGTGAATAAGAAACAGCTACCTCAGAAAAAAACTCTTTCTGCCCCCCCATATACTATGCCTCTTTAGGTAAAGTGCGATTATTTGTTTTCTTTTATAACTCCCATCTTAACTAAATCAGCATAAATCTTCTGGTTATTAGCTTCTAGTATTATTTCTACTACCATTGTCAGATAGTCTTCTAGTACAGCAGTCAATGTGGCAGTAAACCAGCTTTCAAATACAGAAGGGCTTTCCATTTCTCCCTCAGGGAAACTTTCTCTTATAAGTCGAGGAAGCTCATTGATAAAATTCTCCCTTAACTTAGCCATTACTTCCTTTACATCAATACCTATTTGAGCCATTATATCACTCCTCTCTTTGGATAATATTTACTTCTTTATAATTATTAAAATCCCTTCTGGATATTTATTATTGACATAAATTAAATTATACTGTATTTTAATATTATGAATTTTGTATTACAAAGATTAAATGGATTTGTTTATTTTAAAGCTAGCAAAGAAGGAGGCATCTTCATTCCCCAGGATTCTGCTAGAGAGTTTAATTATGGAGTTGCTCTGGGTTTCGAAGGAGAAGAGGAAAAGGCCAGGAAGATTTTTGAAAACCTTAATCTACCAGCTATATTACCTTTTTGTTTAAATAATCTGGGTGTTATATTTACAAAATTAGGGGATTATGAAAAAGCAAAGGAGTGTTTGCTTGAATCTATTGAACTTTTGCCAGATTTTGAACTGCCATATCAAAATCTGGGCAATGTTTATGAAAAATCTAGTCGTATCTTAGATGCTCTTCATTATTGGCAAAAGGCTTTACAATTAAATCCAGAAACTGCTAAATCTCACTATACTCAAACTCAAAAGCTTACTCTTCCACAAGAGCTCAGTCAACTTCTAAAAGAGAAATCACAAAACCAGCAGGAAGAACAAGAACTTAAAAAAGAAGCTCAAAGGCTTTTTCAAGAGGGGCTAGAGATGGTGGAAGATGGAAAACTTGCAGAGGCTTTATTAGCTTGGGAAAAGGCTTTTAGCCTCTATCCAGCTCTCTCTGGCCTCTGCACAAATATAGGCTGGATATATAAAGAAACAGGTAAACTTAAGCAAGCTTTACACTATTTTCAGAAAGCTATCCAAATAGATGCTAATGATTTTTTAGCCTATTATAATCTTGGGCTCATTTACTATGAACAAAAAGACTATTTATCCGCTATAAATCAATATAAACGGGCAATTCAAATATCTCCTCAAGATTCTTTAACATTTTATAATCTTGGTATGGCATATTATCAATTAAATGAAAGAGTAAAAGCTAAAGAAGCTTTGGAAAAGGCAAAAGAACTAGCTCCTTTATATCCAAATTCTTATTATGCTCTAGGATTAATTTACGAAGAAGAAGGTAACATAGCTGAAGCTGAAAAAGCTTATCTTAAGACTATTTCTTTAGATACAGAATTTATAGAAGCCCACTACAACCTGGGGTTTTTATATATAAAGCAAAAAAAATATGATAAAGCCCTCTATCACTGGCTTAAGGTAGAAAAAGAGTGTGGCGAAAAAAGACCGGAACTATTAAAAAACCTGGCTCAACTTTATGAAGAGCTTGAATACTGGGAAGAAGCTCTCTCTTATTACATACAGGCACTCTCTAGCTATCCTTCTCAACCTGAACTGATGCTAAAGTTAGCTAAAATTTACCTTAAATTAGAAAACAAAGTCCAAGCATTGCAAACAATCGAGGGATTACTCTCTTTACCACAATTAGAAAACGGAATTAAAGATGAGGCTAAAAAACTTTATCAAAACCTTTCTCAAGAAAGATAGACTTACTTTCTCTTTGAAAAGGCACGCAGACAATAGATGCTCACAGATAGGGAGCATCTATTGTCCTGATTGGATAATCTGCCACCTCATTAAATAAGCTTCTCTTTAATAGCGTAAGCAATAGCTTTAGTGCGTGTTCTTACTTTTAACTTTTTGAAAATAGAACGAAGATGTGCTTTAATAGTTTTTTCAGTTAAGCCTAATGCCTCAGCAATTTCTCTATTGGTTAATCCTTTTGTCAATAATTTTAACACTTCTTTTTCTCTCTCACTCAGGACATCTTTCTCCATATATTTTTTCTCAATTGCTTGTAACTTGTTAATGATTAGCTGTGCTATATAAGGGTCTAGAAGTGGGTATCCCTCTAAAACAGACTTTATATTGGAACATAACCTCTCGGGAGAAGAACTTTTTAAAACATATCCTACTGCACCATTTTTTATAGCTTGAAATATCTTTTCCTCTTCCTCATGCATAGAAAGCATTATTACTTTAATTTCAGGATATTTAGATTTTAATATCTTTAAAACTTCTAATCCATCCTGCCCTGGCATTGCTATGTCCAGTAGAACTAGGTGAGGAAGAAAGTTTTCTATTTTTGCTAATGCTTCTTCACCACTATAAGCTGTCTCCACATTTTCTAGTTCTGGCAAAGAGTTAGTTATTAGTTTTTTGAGAGCTTCACAAACAACCCTGTGGTCATCTACTATCAAAATTTTATTTTTTTCCACAATAAATTTATTCTAGAATTTTTATGAAATTCCTATCACTAAAAAATTTTTTTTGATATAATATATAAGATAATGGATACTAAATTATTATTTAAGATGTGCAAAGCAGAAGTTCATAGACATTTAGAAGGTTCTATTACTCCAGCTATAGCTATAAAAGTAGCAAAGGAGTTTGGCTTCCCATTAAGTTGGGGGAATGAAAAAGAGGTAGCAAAATTTATTCAAATTACCAATAATAATAGTAGAAGCTTACTTGATTTCTTAAAGAAATTTTCTTATATTGAACCTCTTTTTAAACAAGGAGAAGCAATCTCTTTAATAACAGAAGAGGTGCTAGCTAGTGTTAAAAAAGACAATATAAGGTATCTGGAGTTAAGATTTAGCCCATTTTATATGGCAGGTGCTTACTCTAACCCCCAGAAACTTTCTCCGTTACCACAGGAAGTGGTGGAACAGGTAATCAAGGGAGTTAGCAAAGCTGTTGAGGATAAAAAACTTATAGTAAAATTGCTAATAATTATTGGTAGAGAACTTGGCAAGCCTTTTGCATGGGAAACCTTAAAGCTGGCTTTGGCTTATAAAAAATATGGAGTTGTAGGGGTTGATCTAGCAGGAGATGAGGTAAATTATCCTGCGGATACTTACAAAGAGTTATTTAATAAAGCAAAGGAAGAAGGCTTAAAGATAACAATTCATTCAGGAGAAGCTACTACTGCTTTAGATATACTTACTGCTTTGTCTTTAGGAGCTGATAGAATTGGACATGGTGTGAAAGCTATAGAATCAAAAGAAGTGATGAGAAAATTGGTGGAGACACAAACTCCTCTTGAGCTATGTCCTACCAGTAATTTTCATACTGGAGTAGTAAGTTCTTTAAAAGAACATCCTATAAAAACATTCTTTAAACAAGGGTTATGGGTTACATTAAATACAGATGACCCAGGTATAAGTAACATCTCTTTGAGTGGAGAGTATTGCAAGCTTAAAGAAGAATTAGATTTTTCACTCAAAGAGCTTTTTCAAATAAACCTACTGACACTAAAAGCATCTTTTCTGTCTCCAGCTGAAAAAGAAAAACTTATTGTAGAGTTTACTTCCTTTGGAGAAAAACACGGTTTAATCTAAATATGAATAAGATATTGGCAATTATAATTCTAGTTACAACCTTTATTGCTGCACAATATTTAGAACCTACTGCTTTCCCTCCTGCGGGTGTAGATTATTTACACTTAACAGAAGATGGCAAAATAACACCCTACAGTAATTATTATAATAAACCCACCCCCACTCCACCCGCTCCTTATCCCCTATATTACACTCACCCTACTCTATCTCCACTTCCCCTCTTGACTGTGAAACCTATCTCTGCATTTACTCCTACCCCAACGGGAGAAAACGACTTTGGAGGCTATTCTTTTATTAAAACTGGAGAAGAAATTCCTGTTTGGCAGGAAATAACTCCTGCAAAAGTATATTTAAATGAAGCAGAAGTAGAAAAGATAAAGTTATTACAGCTTATACAGAGAAAACGGGGTGAAGTGTTAGCTTATCAGATTACTCTACCCGATAACAAAGTAATACTTTTAAACTGTGACAATCAAAAGGTATTTAAATTAACCGAAGAAGATCAGACTGTTCTAATAGGTAACTTTTATAAGGAGAAAGATAAATTGACATTAAAACTAAATGATAATAGTGTAATAATTATCATTTTAAAACTTGAATAGTGCATTTAACTACGGAGAATTGTTTGAAAATACAAAGCACAAAGGCAAAGAGTTTATTAATCTTTAAGTCTTTATAAGTTTTCATTCTCCCTGCCTTTGTGCTTTTAGATGCTTTGCACTCACTCTTTTGAGAGTGGCTTTTTGTTTGCCTTCGACGCTTTGCTCTGACCGAACAACCAAGCTATCGATTGCTACGCTTTGGAACTCGCTTTACTCGAATAATGCTTGCGCTACGCAAAATTGACGCTAAGTTTGGTACCCGCGCGCTCCGCAACTAGGCTTTGGTCCCAAAGCCACTCTAATTTTCTGTGCTCTGCAGAGGCCTAAAGATTTTCGGCGCAAAAAGCCTCTCTTTTTAAATAACTCTCCCACCGCTTGTCAACTTCTCTTTGCATTTCTTCTATTATATGTGCATTTTCAGGTTTAAGTAAATGTTTAAATCTACCCTGTGCTTTTAGCATTTCTATAATAGGCTTTTTCTTTCGTGGTTTATAAGTTAGACGAAATACTCCGTTTTCTATCTCATAAAGTGGCCACATACAGGTATCTACAAGCAATTTAGCAATTTTTACTGTTTGTGCTTCGGGGTAACGCCATCCACGATGGCAAGGGCTAGAAACTAAAAGAAATGCAGGCCCGTTTACTTCAAATGCTTTTTCTGCTTTTCTCATTAAATCTTGCCATAACCCAATACTGGCTTGGGCTACATAGGGAATATGATGACTGGCTACAATTTCTGTGAGATCTTTTTTCTTTTCACTTTTACCTGCAGGACAGGTAGTAGTCTCTGCACCTTGGGGAGTTGCTCCACTTCTTTGAATTCCTGTATTCATATAAGCTTCATTGTCGTAACAAACATATACAAAGTTATGCCCTCGTTCCAAAGCTCCAGAAAGGGATTGAAGCCCAATATCATAAGTTCCCCCATCTCCACCAAAAGCAACAAATTTTATCTCTTTATCTGGAGGTATTTTACCCTGTCGCTTAAAAGCCTTATAAGCTGCCTCTACACCTGAAATAGTAGCAGCTACATTCTCAAAAGCACAGTGAATATAAGGGACATTCCAAGCTGTATAAGGATAAATTGTAGTTCCTACCTCCAGACAACCAGTTGCAAGGCCTACTACTACATCATAAGGAGTTGAAGCTAAAATCTGTCTGACTGCCATTGTAGCAGCACATCCAGAGCAAAGTCTATGTCCCCCCGTAAGTCTAAGTGGTCTTTTTGAGTATTCCTTTAAGGTAGCCATTAATCATCCCCCCTTACACCAAAATATTTAACAATCTCTTTTTGAGCTTCTTCTTTTGTTAATTTGTTAAGTTCTCGTCCCAGAGATTGCAGCTCTTCCTTTGTAATATCTCTACCACCTAAACCGTAGATATAACTTCTTGTAATTGGCTTCTCTGCTAAATCACATAGAGCAGACCTTACCTCCATAAAAACAGGTCCACCCTGTGCTCCAAAAGAAATACATCTATCCATAACTCCAAGCACCCGCAAGTGTTTTACTGCATCTGCTAATTCTCTTACAGGAAATGGACGAAACATTCTTAACTTAAGTAACCCAATTTTTATACCTTCTTTTCTTAAATCATCTATCACCACTCGTATAGTTCCAGCAGTAGAACCCAAAGCTAACACCCCAACTTCTGCATCATCCAGTTTATAGGTATCAAAAAAAGAATAACTTCGTCCAAACTTCTCTCCAAATTCTTCTCCCACCTGTTTTACCACTGAGGGGACTTTTAACATAGCTTCTGCTTGCTGGCGTTTATGTTCAAAATAATAATCCTGTAAATCAAGTGGACCAACAGTTACAGGGTGGCTCGTATCCAGTAAACTCCACGGTGGCTTATATTCACCTACAAACTCTTTTACAGCTTTATCATCAATTATTTTTACATTTTCCAGACTATGACTTATAATAAATCCATCCATACATACCATTACTGGTAATCTAATCTCTGGATGTTCTGCAATTCTTACAGCCTGGATAATATTATCGTAAACTTCCTGCGCATTTTCAGCGTACAGCTGAATCCATCCCGAATCTCTGCACCCCATACTATCACTGTGGTCACAGTGAATATTTATAGGTGCAGATAAAGCTCTATTGACTACTACCATTACTATTGGTAAACGGAGAGAAGCTGCTATATATACTACCTCCCACATTAAAGCCAGACCCTGAGAAGAAGTAGCTGTCATTGCCCTTGCACCAGCTACTGAAGCACCTATAGTAGCACTCATTGCACTGTGTTCACTCTCTACTGTAACAAATTCTGTATTTACCTTGCCTCCAGCAACATAAGCAGCAAAAGCATGCATTAATTCTGTTTGGGGAGTAATAGGATAAGCAGCTACAACATCGGGATTTATTTGTCGCATAGCTTCTGCTCCTGCATCATTGCCTGTAAGGCCTTTAACTTTTTGAGTAACTAAGGTATCCATCTCTTTACCTCCCTTCTTTTCGAAACTCTGCTTCTGGTTTCATTTCTATACACTTTACCGGGCATTCTTCAGCACAAATTCCACATCCTTTACAATGCATATAATCGATATCCACAACTTTATCATCTTTTACAATAATAGAAGAATCAGGACAATATACCCAGCAAAGTAAACAGTTTGTGCAACGTTCTTTGTCCCGAACGGGACGGAAGGAACGCCAATCTCCTGTATTATACTCCACTGCATTGCCTGCTTCTACAATTAGTCCCCCCCAGGGTATTTCTTGCCAGCTTTTAAGACGCATAATATTTTACCTCCTTTATAGCACGGTCAATTGCTTCAATATTAGCTTGAACAGCTTTTTCACCTATTTTCTTAAGGAATTTCCCTTTAATATGTTTTTTAAGCTTTTCTAAAGTGATAATGTTGGTTACTCCCACAAAAGCTCCTAGCATAGGTGTATTGGGTAAATCTCTCTTTAATGTCTCCAGAGAAATCTTAGTAGCAGGAATAGTGTAAATTTTAACACCTTTAATATTATATCGCTCTTTAATCTCTTCAATTGGAGCTTCGGTATTTATAAATAAAGCCCCCCCCTCCTTTAATCCCTCTACTACATTTACACTATCTAGTAAAGTTGGATCAATTACTACTACATAATCAGGAGCAGTTACTCCACAGTGCAAGTTTATTTGCTTATCATCAATTCTTGTAAAGGAGCGCATTGGAGCGCCAGCTCTTTCTGGACCATATTCTGGGAAAGCCTGGACAAATTTACCTTCATCAATAGCTGCTTCTGCTAGTAATTGAGCAGCAGTTTTTGCACCTTGGCCACCCCTTCCATGCCAGCGAATTTCAACCATTAGAAACTACCTCCTTTCACAGCCCTCCTTTCTTTGTAAAGAAAGGAGGCAAAGAAACTTTTAAAAGCTTCCACTCCGATTACCTTTTTTTAAACTGCTGCCCCTTCACAGACCTTACAATGGTAAGTGAAGCGGAGCATTTGAAGTTTCTTTGCTCCTACTTCTTTTGGTAAAAGAAGTAGGCAAGGCACGAAGTGGGTGCAAAGCACCTGCACGAAGTGGGTGCAAAGCACCTGCACGAAGTGGGTGCAAAGCACCTAAAACTTTATAAGCTGTCGCCCCGTTTAACAAAGAGTTTAGCGGTGCGATAGCATTTGAAGTTTAGGTGCTCCCGCACCCGCAAAGCGTCTTTGCTTACTTTTTTTCAAAGAAAGTAAGTTAACAGAATCTTCTTAATACTCTTAGCAACTCTGCATAAAAAAATCTAACCTCTACCGGGAAATAGGTACCAAAATACTCTTCTACCTCTTCAATAGAACATCCTTGAGGCAATATCCACACATCTCCAACTCTTTGAGGTGAAGAAGCTCTTTCCCATTGAGAGGCATTGATAATGATATCTAACTCCTTAATATTCTCAGCCAGTTCTTTATCCCTTGTAATGCCAGAATGAGAAATAACAATAACTGCTGCCAGGCCACTTCCATATAAAGGGGGCAAAAGTTGAGAGAGAATTTCCTCCGCAGGTAATACTGTTAAGTCCTCTGCCAGCTTAAGGTCATACATACTTAGAGCCTCTTGTGTAGTTATACCTAAAATCCCTACTGGAACAGTAGCTACTGTTATCACCCCAATACGTTCTCTAATTGGAAGCTTTGTAATACGGTTTACAATATTAGTTGCAATACGAGGTATTGGCTCTACCTTGTCTTTTATGTAAACTTTTTCCCTGTTATCAATTGCATCATCCAGAAATAGCCTTTTACCGTTTTCCCTGTAACAAGCTTTTTGTCCCTTTAAAATCTGGTAGAACAGAGAGAGGTTACTAAATACAAGAAACTCCTCCAGCTCTGGCCCCCATTTACTTTTTATTAATTTATTATCTAGATAAATTTCTCTTGGCATAAAAGTAAAGTCTTTTATATAGGCAAAATTCTTGGCACTTTTAATTCTTGCCTAATCTCTCCTGCAGGTGTTATTAAAGGATACTTCCACAAGCCTTCTCCTGCAATAAATTGAAGTGCTTCTGAATTTAAGTGACTATAAACTTCATTAAATACCATAGTTTCCCCTACTTCTTTCATTTTTTCTATTATTTTGTTTATTATAAGGGTTTGTTTTATCTGTTGTTCTCTAAGGAAACTGTTTTCTATTTTTACCTTACGCACCTCTTCTTCTTCTAAATAAACTAATAAATGTTCATAACAGGAATTAACCCATTCCCTTTTACCACTGTATATTACCTTACCTTTATCGTCCTTAACCTCCAGGTCAACCCATATACCTCGCCCCAGGAAGTCAGGATAAGCTAATTCATAAACCTCAAGCTCACTATCTCCAAATGGTTCTCCACCTTTTAATATTTGAATATAGTCTTCTGCTTCTTTCGGATAAAAATAAATGTTCTCAATACGATTGCCTGCTTCTTTTTGAGGAGAAAACTCAACTTTTAATCCCGACACCTGCATTGCCCATATATTTTTTGTCCTCTCACCTGTGAGTTCTTCTTCTTTACTTGCAGTAAAGAGGCACTCCAATGCTCCTTCTAAAATCTCTTTCAGTTGCAATACATTAAAAAACTTACAATAAAAACCACAGCAAGGTATCCCTGCTAGAGCACGATAAATATCTTGGACAGTTAGAAGCCCCCTATCTACTGGTTCTCCCTGTTCATTTGCTGAAAGAGTTGTTATAATCATCCCATTTAACAAAAGGACAATATCACTCCCTGTATATATTCTGGTTAAGTCTGCAAGATAATTGCCCAAAATATTTGTAGGTGCTTCCCAGCTTGGATTAAATTCCAGCTGACAAGGCAAAAGCACAGGTCTAGCAAGTTTAAATGTATCTTTGTCTTTTTTACCTATCAGTACATTCATTTTTTCTGCTACTGTTGCTCCCCTTAGCTCCATTTTACCTTCTAGACCTGTAAATTCCCATTTTACTATCCCCTTAAGCACCCAACTTTCGGAGATTAAAAAATCTACTACCGCTTCTAATTTTTCTTCAGGCACAACTATCTCCTGTATTGGAGGTAGTGCTTCCTTTGGATACAGGTGTTGCCAGCTTGTTCTTGCACAGTGAAGTAAAAGATTATCTCTACCTTTAGAAAAAACATAAAATATATCACAGGTGTCTTCCCCACCAGACCATTTTTCTGGTGCGATACTAAGTCCTTCAAGTTGTAATAAATTCAATTCAATCTTATTTGCTTTAAGCTTGTTACTAGAGTTTTCCATTTTTCTTTTCAAGAATTATTAACTTTTCCAGTTCTCTAGAGATTGCTTCACGAAATTTTTTGTAACTTAAATAATCTTGCGGGGGTATCTCTAGCCCCGCCCTTACAAATTCTCTCTCATACATAATTTTTCCTTCTTCTTGCCAGTAATGATGGAAATAACTTGCATATTTATTCTCAAGTTTAAAATCCTCGGGAAGGAATTTTACTTTGTAGCCTTCGGGTAAAGTTATCTCCACTTTATCCTCCATATCCAGAGTACTCCAGTAATAAATAGGATAAACTCGCTGGCTTTGCCCTAAAGAGCCTGTGTCCATCTCAATCCCTGGAATTTTAAATAAAAGAAGTGTTCCTTCTTTTTTTACATATTCAGGTGCAACAAAATTCATTTGTATTTCTAAAGGTATATTAAGGTTTTCCAGGGGAGATAGCTTATAATCAAGCAATTTTGCTCCGGGAGAAATTGAATTAATTAAATTTTCAAGTAAAGTTTTTCGCTCAATTGGTTTTTTGTATTTTAGATAATAACGCCAGCTCATATTAGAAAATCCAAGCAGGTTTTCCTTTACACTAACATCTATACTTAAATCTGGGGAAATTTTCATATTTGTAATAGAAGTTGTTTTATTACCCTGCGGGGGAACAACTGGTGTTTGTTCAATCTTATAACCTTGTGGATAAAAAACAAGCACCTCTCTTCCCTGGTCACCACTGGGGATATCACCAAAAGAACAGGTATCCATAGTAGGGTCGAGCCAGAATTTTTCTCCATCAATCTCACACATTACAATACAGTGATTAAACTGACACATAGGCATTGTAGAGATGAATGGATAATAATCTTTTGTCCCTATTAAAACAAGATAAGCCGGGATATTGGCTTCTTTCAGTAAAGTAGCAAGTAACACAGCCTGGTCTTTACAATCCCCATATTTATTCATAAATATCTCTTCTGCTTTATGGGGTTTGTAGCCTCCCTCTCCATACTCAAGCCCTACATATCTAACTTCACTTATTAAATAGTGAAAAATATCTGCAGCTTTCTCCCTGGGGGTTAAAGCAGAAGCAGTCAAAGCGTTAACTTTTTCTTTCATCTCTGCAGTTGCTTCCATCTGGGGGGTAGCCAGTTTATACCACCAGTTATAAAAGTTATTCCAGCTTTTCCATGATGAAAATACCAGAATTGGTGTAATATGTGTTAAGGGGGGCATATCCGGTTCATCAATGATTTCGGGTATATCCTCAAAAAGCCAGTTATATACTTTATACTCCCCTTCCTCAAAGATTTTTTCGGTTTTTGGAGAAATAGAGATTATTTTATACTCAAAACTTCTATCTTTAGGTACTCGCAAGTTAATTTCATAATCTATTGTAGGGTCTATAGTAGAAAGGGGAAAGATTTCAGAAAATTCATTATTTGTTACTATTTGAGTGCTTGTTACTGTGTATTGATAATCCAGCACAGAACCTGCAGTAACTTCTGGCATAGAAATTACCATAGCTTTTACATTACTATAAAGGGGGAAACCAGCCCAGGGTGTAAGAATGCGCATTGCCTTTTTACCAACTTCTACCAGTTTACCCGATGGTGTAATAGTCCGAGCAAAATCTACATTAACAATCTCATAAGTGGAGTCAAAATTAATATTAACTTCTCCCCATATCTTACCTCTATCGTTTAAGACCTTTATAATTTCTCTTGTTTTAGTTTCAATTGTATTTTGAGGAGTTACTGTATAATCAATTTTTCTAGCCAGTATAACTGCCCCAGCCTGAGGGAAATCTTTTTCTGTAGATTTCTTTAAAGCAGAGGTAAGTAGCGGGTCTTTTAAATCTTCTATAGAACCAGTGGCAGAAGTATTAATATCTTCCAGTAATCTATTGGCTTTAGTAGCCCAGTTACTCTTAGGGGCTAACTCTTTTACTTTATTAAGATATTCTTGAGCATTTTCATATAAATTTTTTTCACTGAAAATTTTGCCTATATAAAAAGCTACTTCAGCATCTTCCTTTAGTTTAAATGCTTTCAAGAGTGCTTCCAAGCTTTCAGTACTCTGGAAAGAATAGAAATATGCAATTCCAAGATATTTAAGTGCCAAAAACTCTTCTTTCTCTTTACAGAGCTCTTTAAGCGCTTTTATAGCCTCCTCATAGTGTGCCATCTGAATTAATAGTTTACCTTCAGCCATTAGGGCTTCTTTTTTTGCAGTTGGGTAGAAGGATTTAATATAGCGATAAATCTCTAAAGCTCTTGCAAAGCTTTTTTCTCCTGTTGCTTCTAATTGTTGAGCGGCAAGTAAATAAATTTGAGGAAGTGCCTTTTGTTTTGCTAACTGGAGAGCCTTTTCTATCTCTCCTTTATTTATAAGTTCTTGACCTTCCTTAAGTAATAAAGTCTCTTCTTCTGCCAGCAAAAAAGAAGTAGCAAATAAAAACAGAAAAATTATAATTGATATTTTAAATGTACACTTTTTCATTCATTCCACCTCTTTATAAGATATTCTCTTGCTTGCCAGAACTCCTCTGCAACTTTTTGCACAAATTCCTCAACCTGAGTGGGTGAGAATTCTTTTACTTTATCTATAAATGCCGCTGTATAACCTAGATAAAGAGGAATTAAAGTATTGAGGAACTTACTTTCTTTATTTTTTCCATATACAGCGTAATCGTAGACAACTTTTACCCATAGAGAAGGAGGGAAACTGATTTCTTTTGCTCCAGCTTCCAAAAGTTCTTTTATAGCTTTAAAATTGGGCGGGGATAAAATTTTAGCATAATCATTTAAGAATTTTTTACCTTCACTGAGAAATTTAGCCCATCCCGCAGAGGCTTCTACATTCATAGGTTCTGGATAGACAACAGATTGATAACCATACATAGGAGGATGGTAAAGTGTTTCTTTTATCTCTTGCCATTCTTCTTGATACTCTTTCATTAGTGAAAATATAGTCCCTACCACCTGTGTAAACATTGGGCCAAGATGTATTACAGGGTCTTTGGCATCGTGAATCTTTGCACCCAGAAAAGCCTCTACTACTTCAAAACCTTCTGCAAGAGCAACTGTAGTCATCCATATATCTATACCATATTTAGCTATATCTGTATTCCACACATCTTTAGTTAGATAATTTCTAGCTAAAAGTATACTTAAACCAAAATCACCTCCAATAGGCTGGCGGACATCTACTCCATAGAGTGCTCTTGTGAGTGGATATGCAATAGCATTTGTAATGGTAGCATCAAATTTATGCCTTACATAGTAAGGCACTACATAGTCGCAATCATTAAAAAGAACTGGAGATAAAAGTCTTTCTACCCATTCTGGTGTAATACTTCGCAGATCAGAATCTACAACGAGCACTGCTTCAGCATTAAGATAATCTGCTACAGAAAAAATAGCTTTAAGAGCACTGCCTTTCCCGGGCACTCCCTGATATGTCAGGGCAATGCGCTGGGCTGGCACAAAAGGAGAATTAATAAAATTAAGTTCCATATCTTCATACATAGATACAGAAAGAAAGGCTTGTGATGTGCCATCTTTGGAACCACCATCTGAATTTACAATTACTGGTTTATATTCTCCAAAATATTTAGCCAATCCAAGTGATATAGCTTTAACTACCTGACCAATGGTAGAAGCATTATTAAAACTTGGGATACCCACAACAATATCTGCAGAGCGAATTTTATCAAGCTGTTCCACGACTTTTGGTTGTAAAGGGTCTAAATACATTGTCTTCCCCCTAAAACAAAAAAATTATCTTACAATGTTTATACATTAATTGAAAAAATCCTTCCCCCCTACTTTCTTTGTAAAGAAAGTAGGCAAAGAAACTTTTAATAGCTATCGCTCCGCTTACCTTTTTTAACTACTGCCCCTTCACAGACCTGACAATGGTAAGTGAAGCGGAGCGTTTGAAATTTCTTTGCTTACTTTCTTTTTAAAGAAAGTAAGTGGCACTATTCCCAACTCTATCTACTACTACTCGTTGCCTTTATCTCTTTTGGTTGGGAAAGGACCAGTCCTGCTGATTTAGCAATTAACCTGGCTATATCAGTGTTCTCATATACTCCTGCAAAGTGTTGGGCTTCCTCTCCAAAGGCATATACAGGAATACTCTGACCGCTATGGGTAGTGGTACTCCATCCAATCTGTGCTCTTGCAGAGATTATATCTCCTATGGTTAGAGCTTTTGCTGTTTTTATTTTCTCTAATTCCTCCAGTTTTAAATCCAGTATTCCTACAAAGTCAGTAAAAATCTTTTTTATATCTTCATCGCTTTTATCTTTCACAAGTCTTGTAAGCACTTCTGCAGATACTTTCTGACCTTTTAAAATATCCGGTGTATATTCATATTTTCCGGTGCTAAGTCCTATTCCTCCAGTTTCGTGGTCTGCGGTGATTATGATTAAAGTGTCGGGGTTTTCCTTTAAAAAGTCTAAAGCTACTTTAATTGCTTCATTAAATTCATAAACCTCCCACACAGCTGTGGCAGGGTCATGCCCGTGATTTGCCCAATCAATTTTCCCGCCTTCTATCATAATAAAAAAACCATTAGGGTTTCTATTTAGTATTTCTAATGCCTTTTCTGTCATTTGAGCCAGTGTAGGAACAGAAGCTTTTTCATATTCTCTGTCTATATAGTAAGGGATTTGTTCATTAGAAAAAAGTCCTAAAAGTTTTCCCAAAGGAGCTGTAGATTTTTCTAAATCCGTCGGCGTAGAAACAAACTCATATCCTGCATCTTTGAATTCTGCTACCAGGTTTCTTTCATCTTTTCTTTTACTGGCGGAAGAAGAAGATTGTGGAATAAAATATGAAAGTCCTCCTCCCATATAAATATCTGCACTCTTAAATTGTGCATATTGGTCTGCTATTGGTAGTTCATCTCTGGAAGTAGTGTGGGCAGCAAAGGCTGCTGGAGTAGCATGAGTTATGGTGACAGTAGTGATAACGCCTGTAGCTTTCCCTTTTTCTTTTGCAGCTTCCAATAAAGTTTTTACAGGTTTCCCATCAGGAGTAATGCTTAGGTAACCATTATTGGTTTTAAAACCTGTTGCTAAAGCTGTTCCGGCTGCAGCAGAATCTGTCACTAAAGTATTAGCAGAATAAGTCTTTTGTAATCCTATATAAGGTGCTTCTTCAAAGCTTAAATAACCTTCCTTCCCTACCAAAACTGTCCTTGAAACATCTATGATACTTATACCGCATCCATCACCAATAAAGAAAATCACATTTTTAACAGTCCCAGCATTTACAAGAGAAAATGCTAAAAAGACTAAGAAAATAAGTAAACTCCAAAACCTTTTTTTCATAATCATCCTCCTTCTTAAAATAAAAAATTACAAAAAATATAAAAGCAAGTTGTCAAGGGTTTTTGCAAGATGCCCTTTGTTAATTCCCTAAGCTTATGCTACTCCAGCGCTTTTTAAGATCTTCATTTGCCACAAGTTCCTTAGCATACATAAGACAAGCACGGATGTCATCTTTCTCAAGCATAGGATAATCCTCAAGAATCTCCTCTTCCGTCACTCCTTGACTCAAAAGGTCTAAGATCATCTCTACAGAGATTCTCATTCCCCGAATAATGGGTTTGCCCCCAAAAATCTGCGGATTTACTACAACCCGTTCAAGCAATTTTGACATATTGAACCACCTTCTCTATTAAGATTATACACCTTCAGAAGATAGGCAATCTTTTTAACTTAATGCAGCTAGAATTTTGTAATTCTGCAGGAATCAAAAATTTTTTTGCACAGCTTGCAATGACCTTCTATGTCGGCTCGGTAGGGAGCTTAGCAATCTCAAAATTAAGCTAAAATTTAAATAGCCTTTCCAACTAACTTTTTCCCCAGGGCATACCCCAGAGCTCCACCACCAATTATTCCTGCCACTGCTGCAAAGGGAGCCGAAGCAGTTCCTAAAAGTGTTCCACCCACAGCTCCTCCAATACCTCCTACTATAAGCCCAGTAAAAGCCTTGTCAAGGGCATCCAAAGTGTCTTTCCCTAAATGCTCACCAATTTTTGAAACAACTACTGCACCAGCTACAGCTCCTACTGCTCCTCCAATTATACCTCCTGCAACTGCATTTGCTGCACCTAATGCCGCTCCTGTCAGCGCTCCTCCTACTGTAAAAGCACCTACTACTACAGCTTTACCTATCTTTTCAAAGATATTCCTGTGTGTCTTAGGGGATTCTTCAACCTCTTTACTAGCAGTTAAAGTTACTACATCTTTGGGTAACTGCGTGCATTTTTCAGTTTTTATAGTTTTAACAGGTTGTTGTGTAAAAGCAGATATAACTTCTTTACTTTTTATTTCCATTTAAATCACCTCTTTTTTAGGCAATGCCACCCTTTAAAAACCCTACCAAACTAGAATAATAGAAATAAAATTAAAGTTCAATAAAATTTTGTTAAAATTTTGTTAAATTAGCTCCACCTATCTTCTACTATAATTTGAGACAAAGGTTTTCGAGGTTTTGGGGGAGGCACCTCCAGTGGATAACCAAGCGGAAGCATTCCCACTATTCTTACATCTTTTGGGATTCCTAAAAGCTCTTTAACCTCTTCTTCTTTAAAAGCACCAATCCAACAAGTGCCTAATCCTTCTTCTACTGCTTGAAGTGTTATGTAAGACATCGCTATACTTACATCTACTGTATATGCTGGCTGTCCACAACTCATAATATAGTCACAATCAATACCACAAGCTACTATTACTACAGGTGCTTCTGCTATAAACTTTTGATTCCTGGCTATTGTAGCTAATTTCTCTTTTATTTTTGGGTCTTTAACTATAATAAACTTCCAGTCCTGTCGATTGCGTGCAGAAGGGGCAAGATGAGCAGCTTCTAAAACTCTAGCAAGTTTTTCTGGTTCAATATCTTTTGCTTCATAAGCCCTTATACTTCGCCTCTTTTCAATAGCTTCTCTTACATTCATTTAGTTCACCCCTTTAAAGAATGTTTTAAATATAATTAGATATAATCCATTAACCTTCCTGCCTTGCTTACTTCTTTTGAAAAAGAAGTAAGCAAGGCACGAAGTGGGTGCAAAGCACCTGCACGCAGTGGGTGCAAAGCACCTGCACGAAGTGGGTGCAAAGCACCTAAAACTTTATAAGCTGTCGCTCCGTTTAGCAAAGAGTTTAGCGGAGCGATAGCGATTAAAAGTTTCTTTGCCTCCTTTCTTTACCAAAGAAAGGAGGTGCTTACTTTCTTTTCAAAGAAAGTAAGAAGGAAAAAGTTTATTTCAGAAGAACCTTATATTTTAAAAGAGGGGATTTTATAGTATAAATTATTATTGGAGGTGTAGTAAATATGCAAAAAGTTACTGTAAAAGAGCTACTTGCTAAGGCAAAAAAACCAGGAGAAGATGCTCTTAAATTACATCCTTTTTATCAGGGGAAGATTTCGGTAATTCCTAAATGTATAATCCGAGATTTTCAGGACTTTGCAATCTGGTATACCCCAGGGGTAGCACAACCCTGTAAAGAAATTTTCCGTAACAAAGAACTGGTATTTGAACATACCAATAAAGGAAATATGGTAGCAGTAGTAAGTGATGGAAGCAGGGTGTTAGGGTTAGGAGATATAGGTCCCGAAGCAGCTTTGCCTGTTATGGAAGGGAAAGGGCTGTTATTCAAATACTTAGGAGGAGTGGATGCTTTCCCAATATGCCTTGACACAAAAGATACTGAAGAGATTATAAGAACAGTAAAACTTCTTCAACCCACTTTTGGAGGTATCAATCTAGAGGATATTGAAAAACCTAAATGTTTTGAGATATTAGAACGTTTACGCAAAGAGATGGATATACCTGTATGGCACGATGACCAGCAAGGAACAGCAGCAGTAACTCTGGCAGGGTTAATCAATGCAGTTAAATTTGTAAATAAAGAGTTAAACAAAGTTAATATTGTAATGGTAGGAGCTGGAGCTGCCAATGTGGCAATTTTTAGAATCATAGTAGCTGCTGGAGTTGACCCGGAGCGTGTAATTTTCATTGATAGTAAAGGCATATTACATAAAGATAGAGAAGACTTGCAAAAGGCAAGAGACTACAAGTGGGAATTGGCCTGCAAGACAAATTCATTCAATCGAAAAGGAGATGCAGGGTATGCCTTTAAAGAGATGGATGCAGTTATAGGGTGTTCTACCCCTGGACCTGGTGTTATTAAGCCGGAGTGGATAACTCAAATGAACCGTGATCCAATTGTAATTGCTGCTGCCAATCCTATACCAGAAATCTGGCCCTGGGAAGCTAAAGAAGCAGGAGCAAGAGTTGTAGCTACTGGTAGAAGTGATTTTGAAAATCAAATTAATAATTCTCTTGGCTTCCCTGGAATTTTCCGTGGAACACTGGATGTAAGGGCTAGAACTATTACAGATGAGATGTGTATTGCTGCAGCAATGGAATTAGCAAAAACAGCAGAAGATAAAGGACTTAGAGAAGATTATATAATACCTAATATGGACGAGTGGGAAGTATTCCCAAGAGAAGCTACAGCAGTTGCAATGAAAGCTATTGAGCAGGGAGTGGCACGAATTTCTATGAGTAGAGACGAAATTTATCGCAAAGCTGAAAAGACAATCCGCCAGGCAAGAGAGTCAATTCAAATGTTAATTAAAGAAGGATTTATTCCTTATCCTCCAAAAGAATTGTTATGAGGGAGAAAATTGTCATAGGTTCAGACCACGCTGGTTATAAACAAAAGGAGTTAATAAAGAAGTTCCTTTTAGAAAAAGGAATTGAAGTAATAGATGTAGGTTGTTTTTCCGAAGAACGGGTAGATTATCCTGACTTTGCTATTGCAGTGGCTAAGGAGGTAGCTCGTGGGGAAGTAAAAGGAGGGATATTGATTTGTGGCACGGGTATTGGTATGAGCATTGTAGCAAATAAGTTTCCGGGGATAAGAGCTTCTCTTTGCTGGGATGAAGAGATAGCAGTTTTAGCAAAATCTCATAATAATGCCAATATAATAACTTTATCAGGGCGATTTCTTTCTGTAGAGAAAGCATTAAAGATAGTAGAAAAATGGCTTACTACTCCCTTTAGCGGGGGCAGACACGCTAAAAGGTTAGAAAAAATAGTAAATCTAGAAAAGGAGCTTTATAATGATAGAAGTAAAAGTATCTACTCATCCTCTCGTCCAGCATAAATTATCACTTCTGAGGGATAAAAATACTCCTTCTTACCTCTTTAGAAGCTTGCTAGAAGAGATTACTTATCTATTAGCTTATGAAGTTACATTAGATTTACCTTTAAATGAATTTACTGTAACTACTCCATTTGGAGAAGCTTTGGGAAAGGAGATTGCAACAAAGCTTGTGCTTTTGCCAGTTTTAAGAGCAGGCTTGGCGATGTTGCCACCTTTTTTGCACCTGTTTCCTGTATCAGTTGTGGGGCATCTGGGTTTTTATCGTGATGAAGAAACACTAAAACCTGTAAATATTATATGAAACTTCCTAATTTATCTTCCAGGGATAGGGTTATTATTTTAGACCCGATGCTAGCTACAGGAGGCACACTAATGGCTATATTAAAAGAACTGGAAGGGAAAGGTATCAGAGAAGCTTATTTCGTTGGAATAGTTGGAAGTGCAGTTGGCATACAAGCGCTTTCCCCCTTTAAAGGGCAATTAAAAATATATCTCTGTGCAGTAGATAAACAGTTAAATCATAAAGGTTTTATTATTCCTGGCCTGGGAGATGCGGGGGATAGGATATTTGCAATATAAGTTACGAAAATGCAGGAATGTCCATTTTGTGGAGAAAAAGTAGAAAATAATATATGTCAAAATTGTAGGCGCTTTGTTAAGTTTTTTCTTTATAAATATCCTCTAGAGCCCCTAAAAGAACTTGCTGATCCAATACCTCTTCCTCTTTCTTCTCCAAGAGACACAGAGTATTTATTTAAGAAATCTCTTTATTATCTTTATAAAAAAGAATATGAGCAAGCTATAAAAACGATTGAGAAAATACTTGAGACTACCTCCGACATTGATATAGCAAGTTATAATAATCTTGGGGTAGCTCATCTATATCTTAAGAATACTGCTTTAGCTAGAATAGCTTTTCGGCGAGCTTATCAACTTGATGAGGGAAATCCTTTTGTTAATTACAATCTAGGTATGTATTTCTATGAACAAAATGATAAAGAAAAAGCTAAAAGTTATCTAGAGATTTATCTTAATGCTTATCCAGAAGAAAAAGAACTATTTTCATCTCTCTTTAAAGCTACTCCTGAAGTTTCTGTAGAGTTAACTTCTCCCAGGGTAGTTATCACGCCTAAAAGTTATGTATCTTTAACTTGTAAAGAAAAAGAAAAAGAAGTAAAAGAAGCTGACTTTTTATCCTCTTTTATGAAAAATGTAAGGAAAGAGGCAAAAGACACAAGATTGTTATTCTGGATAGCTGCTATTTTAGGCATAATTGCATTGCTTGTGTGGATTGGATTTTGGTTAACTACAAATAAGAAGTTCAAAGAAACGCTTTTTTTTAGTTTAGTTAATTCTGCTTTGCAGTCAGAAAAAAAGGGAGAGTTAGACAAAGGTATTTATTTCTGGGAACAAGCACTTAAGTACAGGGAGGAACCTATAGTTTATAACCATCTGGCAGAGCTTTACGATAGTCAGGGCAAGTTAGAAAAAGCTTTAGCAATGGTCTCGGTTGCTTTGCAACTGAAACCCAATTATGCTTCTGCACATAATAATCTGGGGATTATTTACGAACGAAGTGGTGATAAAATAAAATCAGATAATGAATACCAGATTTCAACTCAATTATTTAAAGAAAAGAACAAACACATAAACGATGCTCTGGCTTTTTACCGTCTCGGGAATCTGGAGTTAGCAAAACAGGAACTAAGTAATGCTTTAGAGATAGACCCACAGGATTTGGAACTATATTATAAATTAGCTTTAATATTATCTAAAATGCAAAAAAATAAAGAAGCAGAAGAGGTTTTAAGACAAGGGATACTATCTGCCAGACTTTTAGAATCTAATAAAGATGAAGTCTTTTTAAGCACTGCTTTATCACAACTTACACAAGGGCAGATAGCAGGAGAGATAGAAGTGTCTGCCACACCTTCTGTAACCATCTCTCCATTACCTTCTCCACAAGAAGTGCCTACTCTTTCTTTACATACTCCAGTTGCTGAAGTTACTTCTCCCGAAGAAGCGCCTCCTACGCCACCTGTAATGGAAGAGATGCCTTCGGACAGAACTGCTCAAGGAGTTTATACTATAAAACAATTTTTCTCCTTTTTAGCGAACAGAGATTTTTCTTCAGCTTATAATTTGCTTAGTAACGAATGGCAAGCAGAGACAAGTGTCAGCGCTTTTGAAAGTGCCTTTTCCAAAGTTAAGGATATTAATTTAACTCAAGTCAGAATATTAGAGAGTAGTGAAGATATAATGAAAATAAAAGTATTTATTATGGCACAAAAAGAAACTCCATCTGGCTTGTCTCTGAATACTTATACAGGAGTATATGATTTGGTTTATACAGAAGAAGGATGGCGAATCAATAGCGGAGGCATAGAAGAAGTTTCTCCTTCACTTACTTCTACTCCAGCGGAGGAGATTCTACCACCTTCTGAAGAAAACACCCCTATACCATCTACGGAAGAAGACATAGAAACTTTTTAATAATAAAGGAGGATGAGATTATGGATAAAATTAAAGTTATTCTTAATGGAAAGGAACTGGAGATTACGCCAGGTTTTACTTTTAGGCATTTATTAGTTAATTTTTCATCTATAGAGGGTAAAGATTATCTTAAGCCTGTAGAAAAGGAAGAACTATTTATCGTAGATAAACAGGGTAATCTCTATGATATAGATGGCTCACCTGGAGATGGAGGAGAGTATTACTTGAGAGAATTTATCTATAGAGAAGGCGAAAGGAATGAATAAAAAAGTAGATAATATCTTGCAACTTATTGGCAGCACTCCACTTGTTAAATTACAAAGAGTTACAAAAGAACTTGAAGGTGTTGAGATGCTGGCCAAACTTGAAATGTTTAATCCTGCTTCTAGCGTAAAAGATAGAATAGCTTATAGTATGATAAAATCTGCAGAAGAAGAAGGTAAAATTAAAAAAGATACAATAATCCTGGAACCTACAAGTGGTAACACTGGTATAGGATTGGCAATGGTTTGTGCAGTAAAAGGATATAAACTAATACTGGTTATGCCAGAAAGTATGAGTATAGAAAGAAGAAAATTGCTTAAACTTCTGGGAGCAGAAATTCTGCTTACTCCTGCAACTGAAGGTATGAAAGGTGCTGTAAGGGTAGCTAAAGAAATGGCAGAACGAGATAGCCGTTATTTTATTCCTGACCAGTTTGCCAATCCTTCTAATCCACAGATTCATTATCAGACAACTGCTTTAGAAATATGGGAGGCAACAGAAGGCAAAGTAGAAATTTTAGTTGGAGGGATTGGCACTGGAGGGACAATTACAGGTTGCGGGAGGTTTTTAAAGGAAAAAAATGCAGATATAAAAATAATTGGAGTGGAACCTGCCTCTTCTCCTGTAATCTCTGGAGGTGTAGCTGGGACACATAAAATACAAGGGATTGGAGCTGGATTTATTCCAGCAGTACTAGACCTGGCTATTTTAGATAAAGTAATTACAGTAAGTAATGAAGAAGCCTTTAGGGAATGCAAAAGATTGGCTAAAGAGGAGGGAATGCTTGTTGGGATTTCTTCTGGTGCAGCTTTAGCAGGTGCTATAAAAATAGCTAAAGACAAGGAAATTAAAGGGAAAACAATAGTAGTAATATTCCCTGATACAGCAGAAAGATACCTATCTGTAGAAGAATTGTTTGATTAACCTACTTCTTTATAAAAAAGAAGTAGGCAAGAAAACTTCGTAAGCTACCGCTCCGCTTACCATAAGGGGGCAACAGGGCGGTAGCAATTAAACCCAAATAATGCAGTTAACCGCAGAGCTTTGGTTTTTAATTGCATTATTCGGGATAAATGTTTCATGTGAAACATTTTACAAGAGAATGAGTTTTTAAAAGGATTTTGGATATAATTAGCTAAATGTTTAGAAAATTTACTCCTTTACAGAAAGTCAAAAAACTAAGGAGTAATATGAAAAATGGAAGTTATCATTGACACCTATGGAACTTATTTAGGCAAAAAGAGTGAAAGGTTACAAATCCGTAAAGAGGGCAAGACTTTTGAGGAGATTCCTTTTTCCAAAATAGAACAGATTACTTTAGCCAGTATGGGAGTATCTATTTCTGCCGATATTATTTATGAATGTATGCAAAGGGGTATTACTTTAAATTTTCTTTCCAGTTCTGGTAAGCCATATGCTATGATTACTTCTCCTGATCTTACTGGAACAGTTCTCACTCGTCGGGAACAGCTTTTAGCGTATTTTGACCAGAGAGGTGTAACTTACAGTAAAGCTATTGCTGAGGGGAAGATAAAGAACCAGGTGAATCTGCTTAAATATTTTGGCAAATATCGAAAGACTTCGGAGCCTGATGTTTTTAAGATTCTAGAAGAGTATTTAAAAAATATGGAAGAAATTGAAAAAGAGCTTCCCAAAATCACAGGCGAAAAAATTGATGATGTGCGTTTCCAAATTCTTTCTGTGGAAGGAAGAGTAGCAGATGTGTACTGGAAAGCAGTTAAACATTTACTGGCAAAGGAAATAGAGTTTTTGGGAAGAGAGCACCAAGGAGCGGAAGACCCGGTAAATTCCCTTTTAAATTACGGTTACGGGATTTTATATTCTCGTATATGGGGAGCCTTGCTTTTAGCAGGTCTTGAACCTTTTGCTGGTTTCTTGCATGTGGATCGTCCTGGCAAGCCAAGTTTGGTTTTGGATGCTATTGAAGAGTTTCGCCAGCCAGTTGTGGATAGGGTTGTATTTTCTTTTATCGGTAAAGGTTGTGAAATAAAATTAGATAAAGGTGGTCAACTTGAAGAATCTACCAGGAAAAGTTTTTCTCAAAAGGTGCTAGAGAGGCTCGAATCTCAAGAAAGATATGAGGGAAAGAAGTTTAAACTAAAAACTATAATTCAAAGGCAGGCAAGGCATCTGGCTACTTTTTTGCGAGGAGAAAGAAATTATAAACCTTTTATCTGTGGATGGTGATTTTTAAAATGAGAGGAGAAATGGTTATTCGTCAATGGAAAATTCTTCAATTCATTAATTCTCGTCCAGGAATAACTATATCAGAGATGGAGCAGGAATTAAAAGTTTCCTCTCGCACTATTAGAAGAGATATAGAAGCTCTGGAGGAGGCAGGCTTCCCGCTGTATAACGAGCGTGTGAATAATGGAATTGGGTGGTTCTTTGTGGAAGGTTATAAGCTTCCCCAGATTCAGCTTTCTACTACTGAGCTTATGAGTTTATATATTGCAAGGAGACTTTTTTCCATTCTTTCTGAAACAGACATTGGTGTCTCGCTTAAGGCTCTTATTTCAAGGGTTGAATCTACTCTTTCCCCTCAGACCCGCTCTTTTCTTAAATCAGTGGAAGAAACTTTCTTCTGTAAACCCTGGGTAGTATATCAGAGTAATTATCAACCTGCTTTACTCAAAGACATTCAGAGAGCAATTCAAGAGAGGAAGAAAATTACCATAGATTACTATTCTATAAGCCGTGATATGGTAGAGACACGGGATATAGACCCTCTTAAGATTCTCTATGTAAAGGGAAATTTTTATCTAGTAGCATACTGTCATAAGAGAAAAGCTATGCGAACCTTTAATATTCAGCGAATTAAAGCTATGCACATTTGTCCTGAGCATTTTACTTTTCCAGAGAATTTTTCTATTGAAGAATATATTGAAAGTAGTTTTGGGGTATTTAAGGGAGAAAAGGGGCAGGTTAAGATTCTTTTTAGTCCTGATGTTTCTCGGTGGATAAAAGAAAAGGAGTGGCACCCAAGTCAAAAAATAGAGGAAAGAGAGGATGGTTCTCTTGTTCTTAGTATGGAAGTAGAGGGATTTGAGGAGATAAGCAGTTGGGTTTTAAGTTTTGGTGAAAAAGCAGTAATTCTTGAGCCAGAAGAACTAAGAAATACTCTAGTAAAAAGGATTGAAAAGATGAGAAAAAATTATTCAAAGTGACCTCATCTGACACAGAGGGGTGATATAATTAAAAAAAACTTGCAGGGAGAAAAAAGCAGATTCGGGGGAAGGGGGTTTTAGGTGAAAACTAAAGTTAAAAAAATACTTAAAGAAATAAATATCGCTCTCAAATATCTTTATGGTGAAAGACTAAAGGGGATATATCTTTTTGGTTCTTTCGCTCAGGGAAAAGAAGTAGAAGGTTCTGACCTGGATATTTCCATTATTCTGGATGATTTCTCCTCTGCAGAAAAGGAGATAGATAAGATGATGGATTTTATCTGTGAACTTTCTCTAAGATATAATATCCTAGTTTCTATAATTCCTATTAGAGAAAAAGACTGGCAGACAAAAGAAACTCCTTTGATTTTAAATATAAAAAAAGAGGGGTTGTTATTTAAGTGAAAGAAAATATTGCCGCTCTCTTAAGGAAAGCAGAAAAAAGCATCGAAGCGGCTGAAGTCCTTAAAGAAAAGGGTATCTTCAGTTTTGCCACTTCAAGAGCCTACTTCGCTATGTTTTATGTAGCAGAAGCCTTCCTTCTCTCAAAAAGCTTAACTTTTTCTAAGCATAGCGGTGTTATTTCAGCATTTGGTGAACATTTTGCCAGGGCCAGATTAATAGACCCTAAATTTCACCGGTATCTTATTGAGGCTTCTGAAAAGAGACATATTAGCGATTATGAAATTTTAGAAGAGATTGGTGAAGAAACAGCAGAGACTACTATTAAGCGAGCCAGGGAGTTTCTAGAAGTGGCGAAGATATTTTTTAGTGGCGAGTAGAGGAATAATGACTTCCTCTGTGTAATAGAGGTATGGTATAATGTGCAACGGGTAATGGAAAAAATAAGATGTTAGGATAAATATTTGTGAGGTGAAGGTGGAACAGATGTTAACTTATGAAGAATTTTTTGACGAGAAGATTTACAATACCATTTTAGATGCCTTCCCGGCAGCAGGTGCTCTTCAGATTGATAGCATTAAATATTTATTAATTAATGATAATCTTGCCAGGAAACTTTCGGCAAAGATTATTTTAAGATCTTCTATTGTTAAGCTTTTGGAAAAATATGACATATCCACAGATAAGATAAGCAAAATTTTAATAGAGCGAGGAATAGGAGTTGCGGAGGAAATTTCAGAATTTTATCCAAGAGGTAAACTTATATAATTAGTTTACTTCTTGGTTGAAAATTAAAATGGAAAGATTAAAGAGAATCTTTTAACCAATTAACAAACACATAGAGCAAGAGGAAATATTGGATTAATAAAAAACTTTACTAAAGGTGGTAATTGAAAAAATGGAATGGATATTCCGATTAGCAAAATCAACTGGTGAGACCTGGTTTGAACATTCTAAGAATACTTATCATATTGGTCGAGTTTTATGGGAGCTATGCCAGAGTGAGATTTCTAAGTATTTTTCAAAAGAAGAATTTCTGTGGTGTTGTCTCTTTCACGATGCAGGAAAGATAATATGGAAAGGGTTCGGTGATGACCATACTTCTTATAGCGGTAAAGCTCTTAGCATGATTAAAGATAAGAAGGGATACTCTAATTTATTAAAGCAATTTGAACTCTCTGATTTTTCTTACAGAGCAGATCTTTTAAAGATAATTGAGGATCACCATGATAATGAAAATAAAGGCTCCGAATTTGTCACTTTGGCTGACTGCATTGCTTCTTCTGACTTTGGCTATTTAAGTAAACTTGATAGTGGAAGTTATAGTTCTTATTTAAAGTTTTTAATCTCCGATTTAAGAGAGCTTCAAGGATTCTATTTAATAAAGGTTGCCTTTCCAGAAAGTTCCTATCTTGATCGGGTTAAGTTTGGGCAAATTTTTTTATCCAAAATGCTTCGTGAAGCCGTCTGGAATTTATGCCAGAAAGAACCTGAAACTTTCTATTTATTTGATGTCAGGAATGGTTGCAAAGTCCTAACTAAGACAGACCCACAAAATCTAAGAAGAAAGGTTTGCGAAGCCTTCAAACAATATTTACTTCAGAGGTTTGAAGAATTTCCTATTTTACAATTTATAGGGGGGCAACCTCAGGCTGCGTTTCGGCTCCGACAGTATGTTTTCCCAGAAAAATATGAATTTGTTTTGGCTTCCTTTTTGAAAAGTTGCTTAATTGAGGTTCTGGGGAATATTGCTCGTAGTGCCAAAATAAAGGAACTACCAAGACAAGATGAAATGACAAAATTTTCAATAGAGGAGTTACTTGAAAAACTTAATGAGTACACTGGCATAACCAAGGATCAAATTGAAAAACTTGTAAATTATAATTCCACCTGGCTTGGAATTGAGAATGAAGACAAAACTTTATTAACAGAGAACTATGGACAATTAAGCAGACGAAAAGGATCTCCTAAAAATGCTGAAAGGATTTATCGCCTCCTTTCTATTTTTGAAGAAAGTTTTAAAGAACAGCCGATTATTCTATCTATTCTAAAAGAAGAAGGGGTCATCAATAGTGAAACGAGATATATTAATAGTTTGATAGAGCCCATAGCAAAGTATCTGATTCGGAGAAATGCTTTTTCGAGGAAAGACAAGAAATATCCAGATTTACAGGTGGAACCGCTACTTTCTTTTATCACTCTCAATGAGGAATTACCTATAGAGGTATATGCTACTAAGAGAGAAGAAGTTTGTGCCGGATGTGGAGTATTCAGAAAGTATATAGAGGCAGGTCAAATTGTCACGGGATTTTCTGAACAGCAATGGAGAGAAGCAATTGGTCATCCAAAAAGTCCTCAGCCCCTTTGTCCACTCTGTTATTTTTCTTTGCTTATTTATACCTATCTAACAGGTACTGAAAAGGGAAAAAATATTCGGCCATTAGATTCTGCATATTTGACACTTCAAGGGCTGAATATATTAAATGATATTGAAAATTTCATTCAAAGTGGCAGTCCTTTTTCAGAAGAAATCACCAGACGCCTGGAGAATTTTAAGAAGCGCTTTAATTTTGAGAAGACTTTTTATTATATTCCAAACATCGTTGATTTGGATGAGATAGTTTATTCTATTACTTTTAAAAATCCTAAAGACAAGTTCAAGGAGTTCCCTTCTATTCAAAAATATTCTATTCTTTCGGAGGTAAGAGACATAGCTGGAAGTTCAGAAAATATCTTCGGTATAAGCCTCCAAGAAAAACCACTGATCAGAGGTCCCGACGTTATAGCTACTCAGGAAGGAGTAATAAACTTAAGAGAGATTAAGGATAAACTGGATCTATTTGATTTCCTCAATGAAATTGTATATGAACCCAAAACGCTCATTTTTTACTTTAGACTCTGGCAGCAAAATTCAGCCATTGCTTTATCAAGAATTATCAAAGATAGCAGTACCCAGGGGAAAAAAGTTCATTGTTCTGATGAAAATTTTGAGAAAGGAGTGAGATTTATGAGTACTGATGACCAAAATTTTCTTCTTGCAAAAGAATTATGGGAGATTGTTGCTTTACTTCATCAACTCCCCTCGGGGAAAGTTTCAAAATATGAAGTAGGTAAACCCGTGAAGAAGTTCAAAGGAACTCCCGAGAGTTTAGATTACAATTTGAATTTTTTGCTTAAGGATGCCACTGTGGGTATAGAAGAGAAAGAAGAAATCCTGAAAAAAGCCATTTCACTGAGAGATAAGCTAAGTAAACTTGATAAGAAGCAACAGAAAGACTTAGATAATTATGTGAAGAAGACAACACATTTATTTTTACACCTTGCATGGCAAGATATAAAGTCAAAAGGAGGAGAAAAAAATGAATGAATTAAATAAGTTGAATCTCCAAGAGTTTGTTGATCTCAACGAAAACATAGATATCGCTCTCAAAGACAAGCAAAAAAAACCTATTAGAAGGTGTTACCTACCTATTGGGGATATAGTTACAATTGCTGGTTATAGAATATTAGAGGCTCCAGCTTTATTTACCACTAGCGAAGAAGGAACAATTGATAAAGTAGAATTTGAGGGGAAGGAGAGAGTGGTTCTTACGGGACTTAAGCAAAGGGCTGTGATTAGGAGAGTACATGCCGATTTAATTCGGGGGATTTTGGGTGACATTTACAAGTGCGTGGTGCCAGATAATCTTTGTGGTAGATGCGTAAATTGTTTTCAATTCGGCTCAATGAATACCGATATCAATATTCAGGTAAAAAGCAGAATCAATATTACTTCTAGCTTCTCTTTGGAGAGTGCAGATGAATGTATTGCAGAAGATGAGGAATTTCATATAATGGTTCACAGTGACCTTTCTATGAAAAGAGGGGAAGGAGAAGATACTCAAAAGGGAGCATCAATTTATACCAATGAAGTAATAAAACCTGGTACTATCTTCCCTTTCCTGATTTATATTTATAGCCCTACTCAATTTGACATTATTTCTTATTTGAAGGCCCATTTGCTCGCGGATAAGAGAGGATATGGAAGTTACTCTACTATTCGCAGTCAGGCAAAATCTGAATTTCTTCTCATAACTAAAGATTTAGTTCTAAGCCCTTCAGTAATGTTAAACAAAGAACCGGCAGAAATTCAGGAAATGGTGGACAAAGAAATAAGCATTTTTGGAGACGGAACAATTAAATCTTTAGTAAATGAATTTGAAATCTTAGCTCAAAAATATAAGGATAAACTTTATTGCTTAGAGTAAGACAAATGTGGTACAAAATTATTTTCCAGCTCGAAGATTTTGGGCATCACAACGCCCACCTCGTGTCTAAGAATTATCTTACTTATCCCTTTTTTACCCCTACCCAAGTAGATTATGCCCTTACCTATGGAGAAGATCTGATAACTCATCCTAATTATGAAGAAGAAAAAGCATCGAGCACTCCTGCCCATCCTGTAGTGAGCCCTCAAATTATTCAAAAACTTTACACCATCCGTAATTCACCTTCGGACAGGGAAAGGGAGAGAAAAAAAGAGAAATATCCTACTTATGGAAAAGTACAATACATTCCCCCTGGAACAAAGTTTTGCACTTATAGTCAGCATAAGCCAAAAACAAAAGTGATTGTAATCGGAAAGAAAAGAAGAGTTGCCAGAATTTTGTCTATAGAACCTGTTGAGGCGAAAGAAGAGCGTTTTAAACTAACCAGTCCCGATCTAATTTCTCACGAAAATTTCAGGAGCTTAAATCCATCGGAATATCAAATTATAGCTATGTCATCCAGATGGATTTATGGAAGATTCAAAGTAGCTAGATGTCTAAAAATCAGTAATGACTACTTTGTATCAGTGATACTTTAATGTAAGTGGTATTTGAATTGACAACAAAAAAGAGGTGAAAAAAGTTTATGAGAGAAGATGTAAGTATAAAAATTATACCACGCACTCCTATATGGACAGGGGACATTAATGGAAGATCGAGCGAGATCAAAGATCTTGGCATTATGGGTTCTCTTCGCTGGTGGTATGAGGCAATAATCAGAGGTTTTGACATCTTCTCCTGCGATCTTTCATCTCATAATTGACCTAAAGAAGAAAATGGTCAGAAAACTTACTGTAAAGTAGTTCTTTTATTGAAAACCATACTAGAGGGGATAATCTTCAAGCAGGTATTCTCAGAGTTCTTGCAGATTGTCATGGTATTGTGTCTGGCATTGATAAAAGCATGTCTCTGGCAAAGGCGGGAGAAAATCAGAAGCAGAATTGGAACTTTCTCAATAAATCAACGGTATTTGGATATGAAATGGCTCTCGATGTGAATGAAATAGAAAGATTCAGAAACAATCTGTGGGCGCCTCTCCGTGATCTGCTGAACTGGATAAAGGGCAACAGTCCAAGCAATTTGACTTTAAAGCTCTGGATTAAAAAACGCTCATCTTTTTTAGAGAGCATGGAGAGTTCTTTTCAATGTGCTCTCGGTGAGACCCGCCGTCCTCTTAATGAAATTACTCTTTGGGATCAGACCCATTTCACTGCCTCTCTTTTAAAATCTTCACTTGCGAAAGTCATAATTGAAAACACCTTTCAGGCTCCTCTTGATATGAAACTATCTTTCCAAGATAAATATAAGTGGAGAATTCTCAGAGTGAACTTCGATGTCCTCAGCTTGATAAGGAAGAGGCAAAAAATAGGGGATGTTCTCGGCTACAAATTCTTGATTGAAAGAACTTTATCATCTATAAGAAATAAGATTGAAGTTTGCTTTCCGTTAGGAAATGAACTATATTGTGACAGCACGGGGATTTATTTTTCCTTCCCAGGAGTTGATGACAACATAACTCAGGTTCTTCTTCAGAAACTTAAATCGATACTGAGTTTTCAAAGAATAACTTTAGTAATGGGGGGCAGTCCCACCATAGAGGCAGAGAATATTGGGAGAAGCATCACTTATATAGGCAGAGAAATTGACTCTAGCAGAAAAAAAATAAGATTTCCTTATCGAAGTGATAGTGTCTCGAAACGCTTCAGCAGAGTTTGGCAAGATGCCTCTGAGAAGAAAGAGGTCTGTCCTGTATGCAGGCTCAGATCCAAGAAAGAAGAGGAAGAAGCCTGTTCTTTCTGCAAAGAAAGAAGGCACCGAAGGGGCAAAGAATAGTTGGGAAACCCGTTGAAATCAATATGGCTAGACGAGAGTTCTGATCACAATGATCGAGTTGCTCTTATTGTGGGACAATTTAACTTGACACAATGGCTTGATGGCAGCCTGGTGGATACTTTTATTGTGAGAAATATGGAGAAATGGATCAAAGATCTGAAGATGAGACAAAGTGTAGTCTTATCATATTTGGAATCAAATAATATACTGAGTAACGAAGGGTTTGAAGAATATTTAAGAAATAGTCTTCAAAGTAATGCTTCTGACAAAAATGCAAAAAATATTATGAAAGAATTTATAGGTACTACTTTGAATGACTTCAATGAATTCTATGAGGTAATGGCAGAACGGGATGCTACCGGAAGGGCTGGTACATTAGTTGACTTGGACGAAAAGGCTAAATGCCTTATGCATCTTCTTTTCCGCAAACATCCGTCTCCTGCCCGTATCCGTAGGATATGGGAAACCACTTTTAATTTCTGGCAGAAAACAGTGGAGGCGATTCTGGTAAAAGGTTCTTATGGAAGAAACACTCCCCGAGAAGATCTCCGCAGGAAGAGGCTAATTTTTGAAATTGAACCTGTTTTAGATAGTCTGAGCAGGGGAACAGCCTATGACTTAAATATTGGAGATATTTCTTTAAGTCCAGTATGGGATGGGGAGAGATTTATAAGCACTGACAATCTGCAGATTTATCCTGAAAGCTGGGGAAAGACAGAAGATGAGATAGTTAGATTTTTAGAAAGAAAGAGAGGGACATTAAAAGGTGAAGACTGGAAAAGAGAGGTAGCTCTTAAAAATGTGAATTTAGCTCCAGGTGAATTTCAGAATTATTCGCCTTTTACGGAGATTTACGCTTCATCTGATAAGTTTATCGTGTTGGTGCCTGCTTTTGATACTTCCTGGATTTTATCTGAGATTATCAAGAAATATGAGATAGAATTTTCAAAGGTAAGAGATCGGCTGTCCCTTTATCTTGGGATTGTCTTCTTTCATCGTAAAACTCCTCTTTATTCGGCAATGGATGCAGGAAACAGAATAATAGAAAGTGCAATTAGATTAAATGCGGAAGTTCAAGCTGAAGTAATTTCAAATGATGACGCATTGCCAGAAAAAATTCAATCTTATTCTCAAAGTAAACTGGGAAGTAAGGTAAGAGAATTGAAACTTAAGTTGCCTCTGCCCTATGAACCATCCTCTTCTCGAAAAGTGGAATTGTTGGTAAGTTATTCCACAGGAGATCCAGATATTGAAGATATTTGGTATCCATATCTCCGTCTTTCAAATTCTCCATCCTCTCCTAGAAATCTTCAATTCCAGCTTGCCGATGGAACTGCCTGCGTTCATGTTAAGCATTTGAATTCCGAAGATCAAATTAAAGTTTGCCCAAGTCTTTTTACTTTCATTTTTCTGGAATCTTCCGTTCAGAGATTCCGCGCTGGTGAAGAATGGATGCTTCTTGAAGATTATGAAATTCTGAGGAATCTTTGGAATAAAATTAAAGAGATGTGTAAATCTGGGAAGTTGACTTTGACTCGGCTTCAGGGAATAAAAACATTGTTAGAGACTAAAAGAGATGAATGGGAAGAAGGAAGTGAGGAATGGAAGAAATTGGTTAAGACTGCTCTGAAAAATGATTTTAAATTATCACCCGGCAATGATATTTATGAACTATTTTATAATACCATTCTTGATGGAAGATTTTTAAAGTGCCTTGAATTCCACTTAAAAATATTAAAAGAAAAATTGGAGGTGCAACAATGATAACCGCTCAAATTCTATGTGAGCAAGTGTGTTTGCCAAAGAAATATTATGCCATGGCTTTGGATCCCATCCATGTAGGAACAGGGGCTATCGCTTGGGAAGAGTTGATCTTTCCATTATCAGGGATCCTGCCACCCAAATTCCTAAACTCCCAGGGACAAGTCTTTCAGGGGTAGCTCGCTCTTATACTGCCATGCAAAGCCCTGGAAAGTTTTCCTGTGCTGGGAAAGGGAGAGAAAGAGGAGAAGACCATTGCGGTTCTTATGATCCTGCTTGTCCAGTATGTATCCCTTATGGATTTTCCAAGGGGTTGGGTAAAAGCCTTCAGGGGATGGCCCAGTTCTTTGATGCCCAGATCCTTTTCTTCCCTATAGCCACCATGCTCGGAACTGTTTGGGTTACTTCCCCTCAATCTCTAGAGGAAATAGGTTCTTTCAAAGTAGCAGAAGACAAGTTCCATCCTCTTGGGGAAGGAATTGCTGTTAATCCTTTGAATTTTGGCTGGCTTATGCTGGAAAGGGATGAGAAGGCAACTGGATGTTTGAGCGATTTGCTACCAGAAATTCCAGACATAATTAAGAATACGGCTGTTCTTCTTCACGACGGCATCTTCTCCAAGGTTATTAACTCGAATCTGGAAGTCAGGACCTCGGTGAGTATAGACCCATCCACAGGAGCGGCAGAAGAAGGGGCATTATTTACTTATGAGGCAATACCAAGGGGAACGGTCTTTTACTTTGAGGTGGTTTACAATCATCCCAAATTTTTCAAAGTAGAAGGAAATATCATTAAAGGAGAGGGAAATACAGAGATAGGTATTGAATGGGTGAAGGTTCAAGTGGAAAAGGGTCTCAAACTTTTGGAATATTTAGGAATTGGAGGAATGAATACCCGGGGTATGGGAAGGCTGAGGGTTCTAAATTTGTGAATTGTAGAGGTGAGCAAAATGAATCTTGAGCAAATCTGCGCGAAATATGGTTTTGAGATAGAAAAGAACGCAAACAAAAAGCTAAGAGATTCTAAAAAGACTGAAAATCTCCTCACCCGTAGTCTGGGAGTTCTTCAGGAACAAGGAATATATGCCTTTTTTCTTTATCTTGCCTCCAGAAATGAATCGGAAGCTCCTTCGGAAGTCTCAAAAGAATCTCAGAATTTACTTAAAGATGAAAAAGTCGGTCTCCTAACCAGAGATGAAGAAGATATATGCAGAAAGATGAGAGAGGAGAGTGGTTTACTGAACAATATTAATGCCCTTTTATTGGCATTCAACCTTTTAGAAAAGAGTTTGATATATGCCCGATACCATGCTAAATCTCTTGGATCTTCTTCAGCAGCAATTTCGGAATTAGGAGGAGAATAGTCAATGGCTTGGAATGCTTGGCAGTTGGAATTTGAGATTCTTTCTCCCATCCACATTGGCTATCACAAGATAGCTAATCTTCAGAGAACTAGATATTATGTTCCAGGGAAAAATTTATGGGGATCAGTTACTTCATTGCTTACCCAAAGATTCCAATTAGAAGATTATGAAAAAGTCGGCAAGTTTCTCAAAAAGAATCTAATTTTCAGTTACTTTTATCTAAAAAGTGAGAAAGAGGGAGTTTTTTATCCTCATTATGAAGATACAGGTTTAAACTACGGGAGTCTTCCTAAAGATAGATTTGAAAAAGAATGTCTTTCTTCTTGTGCCAGTACTGCTATTAAAGCGGAATCTTCCACTGCTGAGGAGGGTACCCTTCACGAGATTGAAATATTGCTTCCTCGGAGAAGGCTATTTAATGGGAAAACAGCTCCTCTATTATTGATAGGAGTTATATGTGTGAGAACTGAAGGCGATTCTAACGATATTCTTAATTGTAGTATAGAAAACGGAGAACCTGTTCTTAAAAATAATAATCATTCTTTAAAATTATTTGAGATTCTAAAAGAGGGTATCCCAATTGGGGGAGAGAGAAGATATGGTTTTGGAAAAATTCGCTTAAAGAGAGAGCAAGTCCAAAATATTCCTGATGGAAATCCTGTCCTTCCGGGATTAGATAAAATAAAGATTAGATTAAGTAAAGAGAAACCAGAGGTTGACTTAGAATTTAATACACCTATTCTTTCACATATTCCAGTGGGAATTGCTCAAATAAAAGGAGATATAGAAGCGTTGGTAGGGAGAGAGTGGACTACACATAGTGGTGCTGGAAAGAGGTTATCAAAAGGAGACTTATTCTGGTGCCCAGGTTCTATTGTGATAGGAAGAGAAAGTTTTGTAGTTAGAGATTATGGAATCTGGGATATGACAAATTATGACAAGAGAAATTAAGAGAAACAAATTTGGATGTTCTATTCTGAGGAGGTAAATAAACATGTTAATTAAAGCTAATATCCCTGAGTCGAGTAAAAAATTTCAATTTAAATATCTTAATTATCCTTTTAGTCCTTTTCGACATCAGCGAGAGGTTTTTGAAAGCATTTATGATAATAATATTCTTCTGGAATCTCCAACTTCCTCCGGAAAGACAGCCGCTGTAGTGTATCCTATTGTAGATCAAGTAAAAGAGGGAAATTACCGAGCACTCTTTGTTTATCCAACTAGAGCCCTTCTATGGGATCAGTGGAGAGCTATTTCTGAGGTCGCTCAACGGGCAGATTTAACTGTAGCTAAGGTAGATCCTTTTACTCCCACAAAAAATCTTTATACCATATTTGCTCAGAATCGTTTAATTGCTATGACACCAGATATATTTTACTTTACCCTTTTACGGAATGCCCAACACTATAAGCGATTTTTTGAGCGTTCAGTTGAATCTATCAGACATATTGTCTTTGATGAAGTGCATCTTTATGATACTTATATGTTATTTAACCTTCGTCACCTGTTAAAAATTATCAAGGAAATTAATCCAGAGATTAAAATTCATTGTCTGTCAGCAACAGTAGAGCATGTAAGAAACAATCTGGAAGAGATTTTGAATTTTAAGGTTATAAAGGGCGAGGGCTATACAGGAAAAATTGAGATAAAGTCACTTTTTATGCCAACTTTACAATTAAGTGATGAACTGTCAAACTTTCTAGAAATAAAAGGAAGAAAGGTTTTAATTCTGAACTCTGCTAAGCGGGCGCAGGAGATTTTTGAAAAACTAAAAGACAGATATGCAAATGTATTTTTTGTTGTGGGACAGAGATTTCAAAAAGAAGAAGAAAGAAATGCACATTTAGAAAGCTTTGATAAATCTAATGACTGCATATTAGTTTCTTCACCAATGGTAGAGCAAGGTGTAGATTTCCGTGCTAGTCTTGTAATTTCTGAAGATCCTGCAAGTTTGTTTTCTATTATTCAGAGATTTGGACGGATTGGAAGAGGCGGTGTCTCTGGTGAATTTATAATCCTGACTAATACAGCAAGAAGACATAACTTTTTTAATCAAGAAATTGAATTAAGTAGGAATGAGTTTGAAAGATTATTAGAAGATCCCAATGGTGGTAATTATTATAATGAGCCTTTACCAGAAGAAGTTGAAATGATGGAAGCAATGCTATGGAAGGTTTATTGCCGGACACAATTTAAAGACATATTTGAGAAAATAAATAACTTAGAAAGATTAAAGCAAATATATCAAAAATATGAGAAATATCTCCCTGATGTTTCCTTTCGAGAGCCGAGCCCCTCGGTAGAATTAAGAACAGGTAACATAGTCTCGATTTGGGACTGCATTAGGAGAGACGTCTGGAAGTTCCTTTGCCCCAATAGAGGAGATACCTTTGCAATGGGATATTTGCCAGTCTCGCCAGAAGAATTTCTTCGTTCAAACTTTATTAAAGATCCGAAAGATACGCCTCGGATTAAACTTATTAAAAGTGAGGTTTTTCAGAAAGGTACAGATAAATCAACTATTACAGGTACTTTTCAGATTAAAGGGGTTGAATTCAAAGCAAATGGGGTTATCTCCCAAAATCTCACATCAGGGGGAATAAAAGTAGTATGTTTAAAAGGAATTCATAAAAATCAAATTCTTTACTTTACACCTAAAACATTCTGGGAAGAAGAAACCTATTGAAAGGAAAAGAAATGCAAAAACCACAATCTGAAAAAATCACTAAAATTCACCTTACAAAAGAGAAATTGCGGGAAGTATGTGGGGAGCAAATATTTTCCCGAGGTTTTGAATATGTCTGCTCAAAAGATTTAAGAAAAAGAGTTGTTTTTAAAAATAGTTTATTTGCTGAAGTGAGAGGAAATTATGGAGTTTATAAAACACAACTTTTAGTTGCTGGCGACAAAATATATCCATCCTGCACTTGCCCTGCAGAGATGTATTTCTGTAAGCATGCAGTAGCGCTGGGATTAACCTGGATTAAAGAACCGCAGTCTTTTTTAAATGTAGAAGATTTACTAAAAAGTCTAAAGAGTAAAACAAAAGCTGAATTAATAGATATTATTAGGCAAATGGTTGTAAAAAGTCAAAATGTTTTGAGTGTTTTTGGGATTAAGGAGTTTGAGGATTACAATGATGAAGAAGAGGAAGAATATTTTGATGATGAAGATAACGAAATGGAGAGATGAATTAATGGAGCGACTTAAAGCATTATGGAAACAAATGAAAGAATCTCATTAAGCCGGAGAGAAGGAAATTAAGGAGGATTTGGCATACTTCTTATTGAAAAAAGATGTAAGGGATGTTTTTGGTAATTACATTTTAGAAGTCCAGTTTGAGCCAGAAATAACCCAAAAATCCATTAAGAGTTATAAAGAAATTACGGCAGAAAACATTGAAGACATAAAATATAAACTTTGTAAGAGTTTACCGAAAGGAGGTGGTTGCAGTAAAAAATTAAAAGTGGATCTTGATTTACTTGCCTTGATAATGGAAAGTGTGTATCGGCCGGATGAATTTTACTTTGATACAAAAACTGGAAAGATTATCAATGTCCCCAGCAAAGTTTTTCGTGCTCTTGAAGATGAAAAAGAAGCCGCCGACCTTCCGGATTGGAAGAAAGAACTTCTTCCGGCGGCAAAAGGAATTAAAGAAGAAGCAGAGAGGTATTATGTTATTCCTACAATTGAATCATGGGGAGTTTATGATCTTATGGTTGAATTTGCTGAAAGTGTGGAAAATCCAGGCCTGCAGAAAAAAAACTATCAATTGCTCTAGATGGAAAAGGAGCCTTCAGGCGTTTTAAAAATGTTCTTTCA